>ULNX01002319.1_pt1 | contig 10309 bp, 9 predicted proteins | sample 1952061 | NCBI WGS metagenome assembly ULNX01 (sample SAMEA4835588, study PRJEB28245) | human gut metagenome | biome: gut microbiome; material: fecal sample | place: Denmark | collected 2008 | reverse complement strand
GGGGGGCCGGCAAAACAGATAGGAATCCGCCCGAGAGGGCTTCGCTACGAGTTTCATGGTGGTCATCCAAAGTTCCTGTAAGTCGCCGTAATCTACTTTCGTAATTATGGTAATGGAAAGTGAACTTATTTACTATATTCGGATAACCCTAAATGTGATGTAAAGTTAGGCTTTTTTCGTGTTTTTCTATTTTCCTTTAAATTAAGATTTTCTTCAAAAGAAAGGTAAATTTAAAGAAATCTCAAGTGGAACTTCGTTGCTTGGACACCATTTGCATTGATTTGTAGCGTGAAGTTGAGAACGGACCTATTTATAAAAGAGATGAATGAAGAAGGCAGTGAATATGAAGGGAGCATTTGGGTGTGGTGAAATGATGCTCAATATATACCTATATTTTTTATCGGCATAGGAATAATTGCAAATACGTATGAGGTCATACGTCAAGTAAAATATGCAAAAATCATATGCGTATGTTCGCTGGTTACGGTATTAGTTATGTATTGGGCAAATAGCCAATGCCCCATCGAAAATATCATGTCATGTGCTCTGCTAAAAAGTCTTTTGAGCGTTGTGCTTTTATTTGGTATAACCAATATGTTTATACTGATACTTCCTAAATTTTTATTGAAATCATTATCATGGATAGGATAATTCAGTTTGGAAATTTATTTGATTCAGAAATTATTTATATACCACAATAGCGAACCGTTATTCCCATTCTTTGAAGGTAGGATAAGTAATTTTCTTTGTATTTTTTTCTGTGGTTATTGTGGTGATTTTATGTCTCATTTTAAGATGCTATATAGGTTCTTTCATAAAGACTCAGGCATAAAAGAAATAAAGGATGAGTTTTTTTTGAAAAAAAACATACAAAGAATAAATTATAAAAAATAATTTAATTATGAAAACAATAGGCTATGTGACAGCGGCCGATCCGTTTCATGACCGTAAAGCATGGAGCGGAACAATTTATAAAGTACGTGAAGCAATAGAGAACGCAGGGTTCAATGTGTTTTGGATACCCGTACGATTGAGTTTCTTGCATAACTTATACGTGAAAATAAGTGCTTTTCGTTACGGTCGCCTTGTGTCGCGGAATATGGACAATGTGGCGGTCAGACTCCGTGCGGAGGGGATAAAATTTCCAGATGAAACAATCATCGACTATTATTTCTTTCTTGGTGATGCGCAACTGACGAAGCATCTAAACTTGTCGAAACCTGTCATCTATTATGCAGATGCAACGTTTGACTTGATGTGCGATTACTATTTCGACATGCCATCAAAAAGTTTGAGGCGTCAGGCTGATGCTAATGAAAAGATTGGCTTGAACAACAGCAGCATCGTTATAGCATCATCACAATGGGCTGTAGATAGCGCAACCAGTCACTATAACCAATCATCTGCGAAATGCAAAGTTCTTGAATTTGGTGCGAATTTGGATGATGAGGACATTGTGAAATCAGACAAATATGAGAAAGGAGATGTGCTGAATGTGTTGTTTTCCGGTGTAAACTGGGAGCGCAAAGGCGCAGCCATTGCCATTGACACGGTGAAGAAACTCATAAATACTGGCATAAACGCAAAACTGTTGTTGGTAGGTATTAAGCTCGATGACATTCCTGCCAATTATAGGAATTTGCCTTGGGTTGAATATTTTGGGTTTATGAACAAGAACATGCCAGAGCAGTATCAGCGTTATGTCGATGCTATAAAAAGATCTCACCTACTGTTGTTGCCCACATCGGCGGAATGTTCTGCTATTGTATTCTCAGAGGCAGCCGCTTATGGTTTGCCAGTGTTCACTTATGATACAGGTGGTATCGGCAATTATGTAATCGACGGATACAATGGCTACAGATTAAGACTTGGAGCATCGGCAAATGATTTCTCGGTGAAGATAAAGGAAACACTTTTCGATGGCAAATTAACGAAGCTAAGTGGAAATGCTTTACAGTTATATGCGGACAACCTCAGTTGGAGTGCATGGAGTAGGCGTTTCAGAGGAATTATAGAAGAATACGAAAATAATAAGTAATGAAGATTTCAGTAATAACTGTATCATATAACGCTGTCGATGTAATAGAACGCACGATACAGTCCGTTGCAAGGCAACGGTATGACGACTATGAATACATTATCGTTGATGGGAATAGCAACGATGGAACCGTTGATGTAATAAAACGCAATACCGATAATATAACGAAATGGATGAGTGAACCCGACTGTGGTATATATAATGCCATGAACAAAGCCGTGAGAATGGCTTGTGGAGAATATTGTATATTTATGAATGCCGGCGATATGTTTGCTACTCCTTTGGCTATGAAAGCAGCTTCTTTATTTCTTGATGATGATTTCGATGTTGTTACAGGTAGGGAAATATCGACAAAGAGTGGAAAGGTTATAGGTTATGTTGTGCCACCGACTGAAGCCACATTAAGCCATTTTTATAAGACAAGTATCAGTCACCAGTCTTCATTTATAAAGAGGTCGTTGTTGTTGGAATGTCCGTACGATGAGGACTTGCGGCTAGTGAGCGACTGGAAATTTTGGTTAAAGACAATCGTGTTGGGTGGAAAAAGTTATCGTTCTATTGATGTGGACATATCTATATTCAATCATGACGGGGCGACTTTTAATTCATACGGATTAGGCAAAAAGGAACGTTTGCAAGTACTCGAAGAATTGCTGCCTGTGGCGGTAAGGATGGGTTATGACAGGACTGTCGCAACGAATATGGTTGCAAAATTATGGCTCCGCATTCAAAGCAAGATGAAGAAAATTATAAAGACTGCCGAGATAATGAAAAAGATGAAAACGGCAGGAGGATATTTCAATGTGATGGGAATAGATGGCATAGTTCCTGTTATTGGTCAATTATTATGTCTATTCGGTATTAGATGTGGTAAAATAATGACACAGAACTCGATAGCAAGATATATGAGTCGGAAATACCATGGATATATTGATAAAGCCTCTGAAATAGAGAAGGGAGGTTTGGGTTTTTATCCTATTTGGGTTTGTTGGTGGCAAGGAGAGCAGATGATGCCTTTAGTTCCCAAATTATGTTTGAAGCAGTTGAAAAAAAATGTGAATAACAGTCAGCGAATAGTTGTTCTTTCCGAGAAAAATTATAGAGACTATGTCGATTTACCTTCGTATGTTATTGAAAAACTAAATAAGGGTAAGATATCGATAACAAATTTTTCAGATGTACTTCGATATGCTTTATTGACAAAATATGGGGGACTTTGGATAGATTCAACTTGTTATACAACAGCTAACCTTCCAGACTTAAATAACATTCCGTATTATACTAGCAAACAGAGAAAGCACGATGACGCTACTTATATATCTCGTTATCGATGGGCTAGTTATTTGATGGGAGGCATGTCTAATCAGATTTTTGTGAATGAACGCAACCTCTTTTTTGAATATTTGGAGAAGGAAAATCGCTTTGTAGACTATCTATTAGTGGATTATTTTTTGAATCTAATTTATTCCCAAAGTGGGACCTGCAGAGAGATGATGGATAAATGCCCATATTATAATGAAAATATATTGGAAATGGCAAGTAAATTGAATGATGCATATAATGATACATTGTGGAATACCATTTTGTCTATGGATACTATCCATAAATTGAGTTGGAAGTTGAGATATGATATGTATGATAAGAATACTGGTGGAATGACGGTGTTTGGTAAGATTGTAGATTTAGCCTGAAATTATAAATATACGATGTTGGGAGTAGCATTATTGGTATTGTCTTTGTTACTATATTTTTCAAAGAAAGGTAGGTTAATGTCCTATTTCCTGTATGTAGGTTTTCTTCTAGACGGATATGGTATTTTGATTGATCCTTTATTGGGAGGTACAAAAAATGGAGATTTGGCATTAGTCTACACTGTTTTGATATCAATATTAATGGTATTGAAAGATAGATATCACCTGCCTTTCAATGCCACGACTTGTTGGTTTGGTATATTTCTTGCTTTTTTAATGTGCAGTGCAGTCTTTTCTTATTTTCATTATGATATTCCTTTATTCTACATAATTCAAGGAGGCAGACTCTATTTGTTGATATTGAGTTTGCCGATATTAATTAATATAAGTACGGTTAATGCGAAAAAACTTATTCGTATATTTGCAATAATGACTATAGTCATAGGAATAGTGGATTTGATACAGATAATATTTCAAATCCCTATTCTTCCTACTTATGATTTAATGTTTGATTCCTCTACAGGTCTTTATCGTTTTTTTAATTATCCCAAGTTTACAGAATTTTTCCTGCTGATTTGTATTATTTGTCCACGTTATTATGGGAAATACACCAAATATGTGATGGTAATGCTTGTTGTATGCCTTTTAGGGACTCTAGGACGTTCTTTGATGTTGATAACGTTGATATCAGTTGTTCTAACTCTGTACTTCTTAGGAAAAACTACTAAAATAGTCAGGTATATTTTAATTATTTCATTTTTCACATTGCCATTTTTATCAATAGTTATAGATCGTTTTTCTGGAGATTCAAACACAATGGGGGATATTCAGTCGGTAGTAAGTGGAAATATAGAAATGGTTGACTATACATCAGAAAAAGAAGGAACATTCACATATCGTATAAGTTGGGTGCTCGAAAGATGGATCTATTTGGTAAATCGTCCTTTTGGAGAACAGTTCTTTGGATTGGGATTGATATCAGACAGTTCGGAACTATCGAAGAAAATGTATGATTTTGTTGTAAATATTATCTTTTATGAATCGAATATGGTTCAACAATTGAGAAGTCCAGATATTGCTTATGGTACAATGTTGGCGTATCTTGGATTTGGTGGGTCAGTTATTTATCTGATATTTTATTGGAAGATGATGATAGCTTTCTTTAGGAAAAGAACTGAGAATCCTTACTTCTTAGTCATTACAGTATTGATGATTACGGGGTTGGCTTTATCTTTATTCGGAGATTCTTTAAGTAATCCTTCTGCTTTTGCATTACATTATATCTTATTAGGTTTACTATTTAAAAATATCAACATACAAGATGAAAGCATTATTTATAACAGGAACCATTAATGATAATGGTGGAGGATGTGTTATTGCTAATCGCAATAAACAATTGCTATATCAATTGTTGGGCAAAACAAATGTAGAAATATTTAAAGTTCAGAGGAGACAGGAATCCTTAAAGTCTGTTATAGAACGATGTGCTTTCGCTTATGTAGTAGGGATGAATGGTGAAAATGTCAATTCTATTTTACGAAAAGCCGAGAATATGGATTTGGTATGGATTGATGGTTCATGTTATGGTACTATAGCTAAAGAATTAAAACAAAAAAATTATAAGGGGCATATAGTGACATTTTTTCATAATGTAGAAAAATTTTTTTGTAAGCGCTCTTTTGTGAAGCGTCTTTTATATCCTGTTTATAATGGACCATTGATACGGTCGGAAACGAATGCTATTATGTATTCCGATGATATTGTGACATTAACAGAAAGGGATGCTGCTTATGTTAAAAGAGTCAATAATAGGTCGAAGGTTACAATTTTACCATCATCTATGGAAGACAAAATGGAAAATGTGAATGGATATGTGGCACAGACTTTACTTGTAAAGGTAAAATGTCCTCAATTACTTTTCGTTGGCAGTTATTTTTATGCCAATGTAAATGGATTGTCATGGTTTATAGAAAGAATACTTCCTCAAGTGAATGCAAAATTAATTGTGGTGGGTGCGAATATGGATAAGTTGTCATTCAAGAACAATGAAAAATTGGAAATACATGGATTTGTTGACGATTTAGGTGAATATTATCGTAATTGTGATGTTGTGATTGCTCCAATCTTTGAGGGAAGTGGAATGAAGACCAAGACAACTGAGGCATTAATGTGGGGTAAATACATTATAGGTACTAATGAGTCTTTTTGTGGTTTTGCCATTGATGACTCTATTGGCTTGATATGTCATACCGAAGATGATTTTGTGAAGGGTATAAACCGAATCTCAAATGAAGGAGTTTGTAGATTTAATGTTGCATCACGGAATTTATATTGCAAAAAATATTCAATAATTAGTTCTATGGAAATAATGAAGGGGATATTGTATGATGGTTAAAATGCTTTTAGGGTTGGTGAAAAATATATACTGTTGTTTGTCTATTATGGTTTTGCCCAATATCTTCCCAGTTCCTATTTACCTCTAATAGGAAGACTGTTTAATTTAATTAGAATATTGTGCGTGAAAGGGATTTTCAAAAAGTGTGGCAAAATTTCCACAATAGATAGGTGCGCATATTTGGGGAATGGATTTGATGTTGAAATTGGCGATTATAGTGGTATCGGTGCAAATTGTTTTTTACCTAATAATATTAAAATAGGTAAGTATGTTATGATGGCTCCTGAAGTGTTTATAGCAAAGAATAATCATCGATTTGACAAAACTGCTACTCCTATGTGTTTTCAAGGTGCTTCTGAAAATGGAATTACAATAATAGAGGATGATTGTTGGATTGGAAGAAGGGTGATCATGACTCCAGGTAGACATATAAAAAAAGGTTCCATTATAGCAACAGGTTCTGTTCTGACTAAAGATTTTGACGAGTATTCTATAATTGGTGGAAATCCTGCTAAGTTAATTAAGAAGAGAATATATAAAATGGAGGAAAAATGATAAATGTTTTAATGTGTGGCTCTGTTCTGTCTGTGAAGGGAGGGATGGTGTCAGTAGTCAAAAACTATCTTAATTATAAAGACTGGGAAGATGTGGATATAAGATATATTCCTACTCATATTAATGCAAATAAATATGTTTTGGTATTATATTTTATGTGGGCATATATTAAGATATTATGTTTGGCTTTAATAGGTAAGGTTGATATAGTGCATTTACATACGGCAGAACGTGGTAGTTTTTTCAGAAAAGCATTCTTAGTTCAAACATTTAATATTTTAGGTATTAAAACAGTGATGCATCATCATGCAGCAGAGTTTGAACTGTTTTATACAAGCCTTTCTGAAAGAAGAAAGAAATATGTTAGACATATCCTTGAATTGACTGATTTAAACATAGTATTGGGTGAAGAATTTGCCCAGTTATTGAGAAATAAAGCTTCCAAAGCTAAAGTAAAAGTTTTATATAATGCAGTTGGCACCTATTCTTATAATCCATATAATAAGGATGCGAGGAACATTCTTTTTCTTGGGGTGCTCTGTGAACGTAAAGGGGTATATAATTTGCTACAAGCTATAAAGCTACTAGATCCTCAAATAGATAAAACTATAAAGTTATATTTATGCGGAGATGGAGAAATGGAGAAAGTAAAGCAAATGATAAAAGAATTGGGTATTAGCCATCGCATCGCACATTTAGGCTGGATTGTGGGGGAACAGAAAAAACTTTTTATGGCCAATGCAATGGTTAATGTCCTACCTTCTTATAATGAAGGATTACCCATGACCATTCTTGAAACAATGGCTTATGGAATTCCTAATATTAGTACAAGCATAGCTTCTATTCCAGAAGTATTACATAATAATGACAACGGTTTTTTGGTAAAACCTGGTGATATTGATGCTTTAGCCGAAGTTCTGAAAAAAATTATAGAGAATAGTTCTTTGAGAGAAGAGTTTAGTCAAAAATCCTATCAACTAATAACTAAATCATTTTCTCTTGATAAAAATATAGAAATTTTAAAGAGCTATTATAAATCTCTCATTTAAATAAAACTGTTTTTTTATGAAAAAAGTAATGTTAGTTTTCGGCACACGTCCGGAAGCTATAAAAATGGCACCCTTAGTCAAGGAGTTTCAGTTACATGCTAATGAATTTGAAACCATTGTATGTGTAACAGGACAACATCGTGAAATGTTGGATCAGGTTCTTCAAATATTTGAAATTCAGCCGAATTATGATTTGAATATAATGAAGCAAGGACAAGACTTATATGATGTGACGGCTCGTGTTTTGATAGGTATGCGTGACATTCTTAAAATAGTTCAACCTGATGTGGTTTTGGTGCATGGAGATACAACAACTTCTACAGCCGCAGCTTTAGCTGCTTTCTATCAACAGATTCCAGTAGGGCATGTGGAGGCAGGTCTGCGTACACATAATATTTACAGTCCATGGCCGGAAGAAATGAATCGTTTGATTACCGGACGTATTGCCAGCTATAATTTCTCTCCGACTTCATTGAGTAAACAGAATTTATTGGATGAAGGTGTTTCAGAAGACAAAATAGCAATTACAGGTAATACCGTGATTGATGCACTTCATATAGTAGTGGATAAAATAAAGAATGATGGAGAACTGGATGCCTCTTTGGAAGATGTTTTAAAAAGAAGCGGTTATGATGTAGGGCGTCTAGTCAATGGCAAAAAGTTGGTTCTTATAACAGGACATCGGCGCGAGAATTTTGGTGATGGTTTTATTTCAATGTGTCAGGCAATAAAAGCATTAACGATAAAATACCCGGATGTGGACTTTGTTTATCCCATGCATCTGAATCCCAATGTCCGTAAACCGATTCATGAGGTTTTTGGCAAGAATCTGACAGGGTTGGGAAATATGTTCTTTATAGAACCATTGGAGTATCTTTCATTCGTCTATTTGATGGAAAAGTCCACAATTGTTCTTACTGATAGTGGTGGTATTCAGGAAGAAGCTCCGGGTCTTGGAAAGCCTGTTTTAGTGATGCGTAATACAACGGAGCGTCCGGAAGCATTGGAGGCAGGAACTGTGAAACTGGTGGGTACTGATTATGACAGAATAGTAACCGAAGTTTCATCATTGTTATCTAATAATGTTTATTACAGCCAAATGAGCAAGGCGGTTAATCCTTACGGCGATGGTAAAGCCTGTGAACGTATTGTAGATTTCTTAAAGGATAAATGAAATGAGAGCGATAAAAGTGGGTAATGTCAATGTATTTCCGTTTCGGGATATGCAGGAACTGATGGATTATACAGCCAATGACAAGAAACTGTTATTGTCTCTGAATGCAGAAATTATAATGAAAGCAGAAGGGGAAGTGGCTGATATAATTAATTCCAATATAGGATATGCGGATGGTTATGGAGCTATAAAAGCGATGTGTCGCAAGGGTGGAAAAGAATTAAAGCGGATTCCCGGTTGTGAATTGTGGCTTGAACTGATAAAGAGATATCATTCATCGAAAACTTTTTATTTGATAGGAAGTACGGAAGGTACAATATGTGCGACAGTAAAGAAATTGAAGGAGCAATATCCGGATATTCAGATTGTGGGATATCGTAATGGTTTTATCAGACAAGCCTCGGAAAAAAATGCCTTGTTGGATGACATGAAAAGCAAGAAACCTGATTTCGTTTTTGTAGCTATGGGCTTTCCGATGCAGGAATTATTGATGGATGAACTGTATAAGGTTCATGCGGCAACTTATTTGAACTTAGGTGGAAGTTTTGATGTATTTACGGGTAAAGTAAGCCGAGCTCCTAAATGGATACAAAATATGGGGATGGAATGGTTCTATCGTTTCATAACTCATCCTAGTCGTTATAAGCGCCAAATTGTGTATTTACAGTTTCTATGGGCTTATTATAGGAATAGATTATGATTAGAAGAAGGAAGAACGTGCAGAAAAGGCTTCTTTTAATCATCCTTTTTCTTATAGACAGTATTCTATATGTCTCTTCACAGGCACTATACGGTACAACGGGACTTCTTCATGCCCCCACTGCCGAGATGCAAAAAGACAAGACATTTATGGCGGGTGGGAATGTGTTACATCTTGTTCCGTTGCAGTATCTTACCACCAATGAGATAAAATACACATTCAATTATTATCTGAACATAACCATCTTTCCTTGGCTTGAAGTGGGATATACCTGTACCATCAATTATGCAGAGCATGGTTCCACTTATTTTCCGGAACAGTCTTGGGGAAAGTACACCAATCAGGATCGTGCCTTCAATGCTCGCCTGCGGTTGTGGAAAGAAGGCTGGTGGAAGCCCTGGACTCCGCAGATAGTCCTTGGTTTGGACGATCCCACCTCGCATGAAGCATACGGCGGTGGGGCCATCAAGTTCGATGAGGACGGTATGCAGAACAATCATTTTACACGATATTATCTGGCGGCAACCAAGCATTTCTGTTTCACTGGGGTAGGGACGCTGGGTGTTCACGCTGCATACGTGGATTACCGTGCCTGCTGGTTCCCTCATTACAGAAGGCCTGCCGCGGGGGTGAATTTCAAATTCAATCTATTGCCGGAAGACAACCTGGCGGTGAAAGCTTTGAACGGGCTGGATCTGATGGCCGAA
>ULNX01055873.1_pt1 | contig 10382 bp, 12 predicted proteins | sample 1952061 | NCBI WGS metagenome assembly ULNX01 (sample SAMEA4835588, study PRJEB28245) | human gut metagenome | biome: gut microbiome; material: fecal sample | place: Denmark | collected 2008 | reverse complement strand
CCATATCTTTCAGAATTTCCGTAATACAAAGCCGACTTCATTTTTTCGGCCTCGTCTATTAACTCCGCGTCCGTTGCGATATATATATCGCCTACATGCTTAATAATCCCCGAAGATGTTAACATGTGAAACTGATAATCGCTTATACGGTTTACCATGTCCAGCACTTCCCAATCTGCGAAGCGGCCCAATACGCTATTATATGCCCTAATCCAATTCTCTTTTTCAATTGCGTAAATATTTTTTAAAGTCGGCCCCGCCTTCGTCTGTTTATCGTAAATTGTCGAATAGTAGCGGCTTGTTTCTTCAAATTCTGCCTTCGTTTTAAATCTCGATAAATTCAACGACTTGAAATTAAAAGGTTTTTCCGCAGCTCTCGACGGATAAAAGCGCGTGCCTTTCGTGTTCCTATTTTCATAGGAAAGAACGCGCAAGGCGGTTTCCTTGAATTGATTTCGGCTTAAAAATGCGTTTAAATTCCGAACCTGTCTTTCAAAGTCATGTTTTTCTTTTGTTGGAATAAATATTCCTTTTTGCGTAATTATTCCGCCTTTTACGCGCTTATAGTCCTGCTGGCCCGTTCTTCTTCCGCTCTTCCTTTCCGTCTGCGCAATATCTTTTTCTATAAGCCTTTGCGTAGTCTTTAACTGCGGCAAAGTCAGTTTAACGCCTTGTATTGTCAAAGAGGGGTTTTTAACCCCTCTTGCAATTTGGTTTTTGATAGTTTGTTGTTGCCGTTTAGTTAAATTTATGCCTTTTGTTAAGCGATTATATCTATTTTCCAACATATGCTTTTCCCTTCCGCTAACTTATCGGCGATCAATTCATATAATGTGCCCGTTTCAAATTGCTGCAACATCTTGATGCGCATAAACTCCCCGACGGTATAATTTAGTACCGTAATCAAGTTATCAAAACGCCGCATCACTGTTTCGTGAAAAAGTTCTTGTTTTTTTTCCGTAGAAAAATGGTAAATCTTTTTTCCGTATTGACTTGTGAAATCCCATTTCATTCTTCGTACTCCTTTATGTCTATCAAATATTCGTTATCTTTTTCAAACTCTTCATAATTCGAGTTTTCGGCAAGATCGCATATTAATACAAAATGCGATAATTTATTTCCGTAAGTTAATAGCGACAAATTTTTTATATAAGCGAAAAGAGATTTTGAAGCATTCGCGGCGTAGTAGCTCAAAGTCAAAGATACTTTATTTATCTCGCCTTTTAAAAAATAATTTTTTTCGCCTAAAAAGTTTTTATAATGCTTAAAAATGGATAAATCTTGCTCGACCGTCGTAGTTAAATAAATATTGTCTTTTTTGTCTTTGCTAAAACATATCCCCGCAATGTCAATTGTATTTATTAATACTCTTTGTTTGCCGTTTTTGTATTCGATTTTGATTTCGGCAATTAAGTTAAGTTTATCCGTTTTAGTCAAATATTTCATTTTTCTACCCCCGATTTTTTTTCTGCTTCTGCAAGTGCCGCGCCTGCCATGTAGGCATAGCAAGAGCCTTTCAATATGTTTATTTGCTCTTCAAGCATTTCGCATAATTTCAAAAATTCTTTTGCTTCGTCAAATGTATGTACACGTTTTAAAAATTCTTGCGTTGACCATTCCATAAACTTTATTTTTTCCAGCTCGTTCATAAATTAAATCCTAACTCCTCGTCAAATTCTTTTAACTGTTCGTTAAATGGTTTGGAAAAACTATCATCTAACGCATTTCCTTTTCCGTCAAATTGAAAATAATAATTCCAGAAGCGAACCCGAAGGCCCGTCATGTCTAATGTTGCTTCGCAAGAAACATTATTTCTTTGCAAAACAAACATGAGTTTTTCAAGGTCATTTAATGCTAAATACTCTTCCTTTGTGTAGATCTTTTTTTTCATTTTATACTCCTAAAAATTTATATTTTTTATTGCTCCAACAAATTTTGCAAAACATTGTAACGCTTTTAAAAAAACTTCAAAATATCTTTTCATCTTACAATATTGTAGCCATTGCAATACATATTCATCAACTCTTTATCATTCATTTTGCTGATAGTGCTTACAACTTCATAATACTTGCTAAAATTTTTCATTCTTTTTACTCCCTTGATGTCGGTCATCACCCGTTTTTGTACCTTCATTATACTACATAATTTTCAAAATGTCAACCCCCCCCCCGCAAAAATTTCGTTAAAAATAAAACTTGACAATTTTTAAGAATATATTATAATTAAAGTACAAAACATAAAAAAGGAGTGCAAAAAATGAGTATTGAAACGATCGTTCAAATGATTTATGCGGCGGCCGTCGTGATTTTTTTCGTGTGTACCGTCATTGCAAAATTTTGCAAAGGTAAGCCGAAAGAGATCGCCGAAACGGTACTTGACGTCATAAACGTTGATAAACTCTTGTCGCTAATCAAAGAAGCGGAAGGGTTTAAAAATTACAGCGCGAAAGAAAAGTTAAATTATGTCCTCGTGCATTATCAGATCGACAGCATGCAGAACGGGCAACCTTTTAACGCGGAAGAGGTGGAAAAGGAAGTTGAAAAATTGATTGACTTTTCAAAAAATGTAAACGCAAAGGAGCAAGAAGAATGACCCCCGAAGAACAGGCGGAGCTGTTGAAGTGGAAAGAAAGAGCGGAAAAATCCGAGCTCGAAAACGAAAATTTTAAAAAGACGTTGGACGAGGTAAAGGCGACAAACGAAAAATTAACGCGAGTTAATCAAGAGTATTTTTCCATGCTCGCCATGGACAAAAAAGAAACGGTTGATCCGCGTAAGCGTTACGAAAAATTTGAAGAAGAAGAAGAACAGTATACCGCGGCCGACGTCGTGGAAAGTTTGATAAAAAAAAGGAGACGATAAAATGGAAAAAGATGCAATGAAGCTTACCGCATTTAACGTCATTGCGGCGTGGGCGGGAGATACGAACGAATTTACCGACCGCTTCGGCGCGGTAACGCAGGCGAATTTTGAAACGTGGGCAAATGCCGTGTTGCAGTTCCCCGAGGTTCGCAACTCGTTCTGTAATTATTTGATTAACAAAATCGGCAGAACTTACGTAAATGCAATGATCGCTTATGATCCCCTTGCATTTATGCGCGGCGAAGATCTTCCTTTCGGCTATGTAATCGAAGATATGTTCGTTGAAATAGCGCAATCGCAGCAATTCGATCCCGAAGGGAAAGAAACGCTTAATCGTAAGTTGCCCGACGTGAAAGTCCTGTACTATGCGATAAATACGGATTTGACCTACAAAGTTTCGGTATCCGATAAAGAGTTGCGGCAGGCATTTTATCGAGAAGGACAGATGTCCGCGCTGATCGAACGTATAACGAACAGCCTTTACCAGGGCGCTCGCCACGATCATTTTGTGTTTATTAAACAGTTGATCGCGGGGTTCGACGGCTGGGAATATCAGAATATTAAAGAGTTTGACGGTACGGAAGAAACGGCGAAGGCGAACGGAAAGGCCATGTCCAAGGCGATCATGTTCGGGCGGTTCGACAGCAAGGCACACAACGCGGCGGGCGTTTACAACAACGTGCCCGACGGCGAAGGCATTCTTTTGACTACCGTTAGCGCACAAGCGGATTTGGACTATGATTATCTTGCGAACGTGTTCAATCTTTCGGTTGCACAGTTAAAGGCTGAAACGGTAGTCGTTGACAACTTCAACGATCGCACGGATATTTTAGCCGTTTACATGGATCGCCGTATCGTTCAAAATCATTTCCAGTACGACAATATCGAAGCCCAGAGAAATAGCGAGGGCCGCTTTACAAATTATACCCTCGTTCAAACGGCTATTTACTCAATGGCGAAATGGTTCGTAGGTATTGCGTTCACGACTGCAACGCCGCTCGCTGTTAAATTTGATGCGAATGGCGGGACGGGTACCATGGCAGACAGAACGGCTGTAAACGGTACGCCTTTTTCTACTCCGTTTAACAGCTTTAAGCCCGCGAGCGGTAAGACCTTTTCGGGGTGGTGCACGGCGGCAACGGTTGACGGTTCGCACACGCTCTTGCCCGAAGTTGGCGATATAAACGTTACGGCCGAAACAACCCTTTACGCAATTTGGAAGTAAGCCCGAAGGGCGGGGAACATGCCCCGCCCTGTTTATTTAGTGAAAATATGAATATTATAAAGTTAATGAAGGTTGAATTTGATGACACGTACAACGACGTGATTAAATTCAACAATATTCAAGAGCAGTCCACATATTTCGACAGTTTGGCAAGTCCCGAATATAATTATACAAATATTTCGTTAATTAAAAATACGGGGCGCGTTAAGATTATCGGTAATATTGCAGAAGTTCGGGCGTTTAATTACTGTATGTACGAAAATGAGGTTGACGGCGTTATTATGCGCGTGTATGCCTTTATCATGTCTGCCGATTGGGTGGGCATAAATACGGTTGAACTCACGATAAAAACCGACGTTTATCAGACATTTTTATTTTCGCATACGCTTGAACCGTCTTTTGTAGAGCAGGCACATATAAGACGTTGGGTAAACGGGCAACCGCAACTTAAATATTGCGAAACGCCCGAAAATTTTGATGTCGGTGATCAGCTTTTAGTTAATAAAATACAGGAAATCGAAAAAGAAGATGCGCCCGACGACATGTATTTTGCGTACGTCGTGTCTACTGAACCACTCGAAGGCGACACAAATCCCGATTATAGTCAATGGGGAAAGATAACTACACCGCTATTTATTTACATTATTCCTTTCCGTCCCCCTTATGCTGGAACTTCCCAAATTATGACGGATAGTAGCGGCGAGAGTTCATACCCCACGTTTGAAACGCTTGTTTCAGGCGTTGGAAAAATTACATCTGTAATTTCGATTTACGTGTCGAAATACTGCACAATTTCATACAGCAAAGGCACCGCGGCGGGCGGCAACCCGTATTTAAATTTTTCTGCATCTTACGTATATAAAATTACGTGGGATAATCAAACAATCGTTCGTCCTAAATCTTCGGGGGTGCAACAACCGCCCACTTCAAAGACATTCGATTACAAATATACGGTAGATTATGAACAGGAAATAAAATTATCATGTTATCCCTATAATTTTTATCGTTTATCTTCAAACCGCGCCTTCAACTATGATATTAAGCCGCAATATCTTGATGATGCCGAAATGTCTTTCTTTTATACGCTAAGCGTTGGCGAGAACATAAAAGAAGGTTACGGCGTTACGGATTATTTAGGCGACACGCCCTATCATCTTGCCGTAAATAATACTATAAACGAACTGCCCGTATTATCCAACAAGCTAATTGATTATTTACAGACGAGCAAGGCGAGTGAAAAGGCAGGGATTGCAGGCGGCGCCCTTGTGGGCGGTCTTGGCGGTATTATAGGCGCGACATCTCACCCTTATTTTGCGGTTGCGGGCGCAGGATTGGGGCTTGCGCGTAACGTGTTAAACGCGGCAGCAAAAAGGTATGACCTATCGGAAACGCCCGACAGCGTTAAACGCGCTGGAAATAATGTAACTTTTGAAGCTAATTTAGACACGTTGGGAATTACCTTATACAATGTCCGAATTACCGACTATCAGCGCGAAAGGTTAAAGAATTTTTTCAACCGCTACGGCTACGCAATTCGGGATTTTATCGATATAGATTTAAATTCCCGAAAATATTGGAACTACGTTAAAACCGTAGAAGCAAGAGTGACGGGGCCGATAAATATGGACTATATCCGCCAGCTGGAAGAAATATATAATCACGGTGTAAGATTGTGGCATTTTTCCTTGACGGAATGGCACGGAATAGGGGATTATTCCCTTAGCAATGACGAGGTGTAAAAATGGCAAGAAAAAAGAAAAATTATGATAATGACACATGCGAACTTTTTGCGCGGTATATGGATTACTATGAAAATATCGCATGTTCAATATTTAAATGGACGGGACTTCCCGAGGGCGTTCGCTCTACTTGGATTGAAAAAAAGTTGTGGGAATACGGCGCCATGTGCATGGCCGATAATGTCCCCGTAGATGAGTTTGAGGGATTGGCTCCGCTGTTAATTCTGCCTATGGCTCGCGGCGGTCGCTTAAATGCCTTATTTGAGCCTACAAGGTATTGGCTTATAACGCCGCGAAAAAATATAGAACGCACTATAAATGATGCGGTACTTTTGCGAAATAACGAACTTATGATACCTACACGGGAAGAAATTTCAAAACTCGTGTGGGAGCTCGCAGACATTCGCGCGGCCATGCGTGTTAACCGCAACGCCGCCGCAAAAACTCCCGCAATATTCAGCGTAACCGAAGAAAGACAATTGACCGCATTAAACAAATATAATAAAATTTGCGGCAACGAGCCTATTATTTTACAAGATCCTTCGGCTCCCGTGTCGCAGATTGCCGACCAAAAGCCGCCGTATTGGGGCGCAGAATTGCGCGAAGAGTTTGAGAACGTCGAGGCCGAAATATTAACGCGTATAGGCGTTATATCAAACCCGATCCGCAAAGCGGAGCGCGTGAACACCGTCGAAAGTATGTCCAACCGCGGCGAAATCGTTGATAACCTCGATACAAAACTTCAAATGCGGCAACTTTTTTGCGAACAGGCTAACGAAAAATTTAAAGAAGTAATGAATATTTTGCAATGCGGCCCGATCAATGTAGAAGTGAACAACCAGTATACGAAAGAAATGATTGAACAGGGCATAGAAGAAAAAGGCGAAGGGGGTGAAATAGATGATAGATCAAAGGATTAATTTAGACGTAGATCCCGAACTTATTCCCGCGAAATATACGGAGGTTTTGGCAAATGTCGTTAATTATTGGGGGGTTGATCTTTTTGACTTTAATTATACTCTTTATGGCAATGATACAACCCCCGTAAAAGGTATGTCAAAGGCAGAGTTGCAAGAACTCTTCGTAAACCATTTTTACTTTCGAGAAATCGGGGAAGAAACGATTGAAAGATTTAAAACGCATCTTCGTATGAAGTGGCTTGAAATCTTACCTAAATATAACATGCTTTTCGCCGCATACTATGAGTTAAACCCTCAAAAAGATGCATTTATTAACGACAACTTTACCACGGAAGGCAAGAGCGTTTACAACGACACGCCCAAAAATGAAGTAAACTTTGACAATTCGCATGCCTCAGCCATAACGACCGTAAATAATACAAATTCGGGTTTGCGCGGTAAAAGTAAATTCCGCGCCGTAACTGATGCGGCCGACGAGTTAAGAAATCCTTATGTGGATTTTGTCGAAGAATTTAACGACTTATTTTTCGGAATATATTAAAAGGAGTAAGAATATGAAAGATAAAATTATATCGAATATCGAAGGACTTGAACGGCCTACAATTTTGCAGACATTGCGCGCAATGAAAGACTATATCGAGTTACACGCCGTAGAAGGCCCGCAGGGGCCTGTTGGCCCCGAAGGTAAGCAAGGACCTGCGGGACCGCGGGGCGAGCCTGGAACGGACGGTAAAGCCGGCGCTAACGGGCAAGACGGAAAAGAGGCCCTCGTGTGTACTGTCATTTATACGGATACGCAAGATAATTCCGTTCCGCAAACTTCAATAACTATCCCTGTCGCAAACTTTAACAGAACTCCCGAAATCGGCGAAAGTTGCGTGATTTATTCCGAAAAAGAATACACAACGCAATTTAAATATATGTGCATTTACGACGTTACGACGGTTATAAGCGGCAATGCGCAACTTGCGCTTACGGCGTGGATTTATATAAACGGGCCTGCGGGCAAAAGCGGGATAGACGGGGAAGATGCATTTGTACAGACTACCGCATTAAAAAATATTTTGGTACAAAACGAAAGGACAACTTTGGCGAAAAGTTGTTTCAGCCGCGAAGCCGAAGTCGGCGAAAGTTGTCCGTTATTTGGAAAAATTCAAGGCGACGACAATTCTTTGTACTTTTTCTTTTTAGAAGTAGCGGAAAAATCTCCCGAAGTGTACAGATTTGACGTAAAACAGCAAATATTATGCACGGGAACGAACGGACATAGCGTATATAATTCTTCCGATACTTGTGGCGCAAGTGTGGGTACCATTTGTGGAGTATATAAAGATAGTACCGACGCAAAAGGAATAGGCGATATAATAATTACAAGAAATGGAAAAGTTTTTACAATAGAAACCGAAAGTATTGTATCGGGAAAACCAGCGTGGAACGGTACTTGCAACGCTATAATAAACGGGGGAACGGGGGCCGCTGGTAAAGATGCGTTGACCTATAAAGGCACCTATAACGATACCACGACGACCGCAAGCCCCGAAAGTCCGATTACCGTCGCTATTACGAATTTTAACAGAACGCCCGAAGTCGGCGATACTGTTGATATTATCGTTAAAAAGGCAAATAGGCAAGATTTGCAGTATTTTGCCAATTATTCGGTTACTTCCGTTGATAGTAATAACGCAACGTTAAGTACAAGTAGTTACGTCAACATAAAAGGCGAGCGGGGCCAACAAGGCGCCGCAGGGACCAACGGAAAGGACGGCGAAAGTTTGTACATATATACCTACGTTCTTAACCATGCCAATCCTATGGCCGTCGGCGGGACAATTCAAGGTCAAACGGATAAATATTCGGGAACTCCGACAACGGGGCAAGAATTTATCGTAATGATAAATAATACATATGACAAAAATTCGTATTTAGCCGTTGCTACGGTCGCGGGAACGGGATCGGGAACGTTCAGCGCAACTTTGCAGGCATATATGCAGGTAAATGCTACCGAGAGCGGCGGCGGCGATAACAACTTCGTAACAAATATATCAACCGTGAATATTATGGACTTTATAACGGGGATATATGCGGAAAATTTGGCAACTTTTATCGGTACGATCGATTTTGAATTGTCTTGGGCCGAAGGCTCTAAAAATCATCAAGCGCAAATCGGTATGCAGATACCTATAAAAGGCGAAAACGGGATTAATTGTGATATTGACGAGGACGGAAAAACGCTTGTACTCCGTTTAGATCAATCTCAAACGCTTTACGAACACAATATACAGATCGACATTAACGGAAGCATGTACGCAACTTTACAGCTTATTACAAAAGATCCGTCAAGTTATGTTACCGTCAATGGATTTAAAAATTATGTCGCTTATCAACCTGTAACGGGCATGTATCAGGAAAGTTCAACGGTTTTGATTTGGCCAAGATGCATTTTTAAAGATATGAATGATGTAGTAAAAATTCGTTGCATAGGAAGTAAGGCGGGGGCGATTTATACAGCTGAAATTGACGTTACTAACGCCACCACGCAAGACAGCGTGCGCAAATTATGATATATTACAGCGGCAAAGAATTATTTGACCGTGGCTATTTTCTGAACTTCTTGAAAGGGCCGCGCGGCGTGGGAAAAACGTTTCTAATGAAAAAGCGTTCGACCGTCCGCGCGGTCAAGAAGAAAAGTCAATTTATTTGGCTACGGCGCTACGGAACTGAACTTGATAAAGATTTTCGGGAAAGTTTTTACCGCAACATTATAAAGGCGGCGAACGATCCTAAGGCGGAAATGTCCGAAGAGGATCGGGAAGAGCTGAAAGACATGCATTATAAGCTTGAAAAAAATCAAATTTTCGCTTCTACGAAGTCTTATAACGGCAAAGATCCTATCGGGTATTATTACGCGTTGTCAAAAACGCAGGCGAAAAAATCCGTTGATTATCCGATCGTGAACGACGTCATATTTGACGAATACATCATAAAGGCGAAATCTACGTTGCACTATCTGCCGAACGAATTTACCACATTTATGGAGTTTATAAGCACGGTAACGCGCCTTTCGCGCGGGAAGCATGTGTATTGTATCGGAAACAACATTTCCTTTACCGATCCTTATAGCTTAGCCTTCAATATGCGGCCCACAAAACAACGGTTTACCGTGTACACCAACCCCGCCAACGGCAAAAAGAACGTATGTCAAGAGATGTACCGCAACCCCGAATTTGAAAATGCCATGTACAACACCGAATTCGGGCAAATCGTCCAGGGGACTTTATACGGGGCGTACGCGGTCGAAAATGAAGCTCTCGAAGATAATCTCGACTTCGTGGCTAAGAAGCCTCCTAATGCCCTTTGGCGCCTTGGAATAAGGTATTGCGGCGTTTACATTGGCTTCTATCTCGATATGAACGAGGGCAGGCTATACGCATCACGTAATTACGACCGCACTTCCAACCGTCTTTACAGCCTTACCCGCGAAGATCATACACTAAACACCTTCCTCATATCCAATCGCAAAAATATGTTCATGCTCCGCGAACTCGCTTCCATGTTCCAGCATGGCGACCTATACTTTGAAGATGTCCAACTCAAAACTATCTGCTTAGAAATGCTACCGTACATCCTCTAACCATAT
>ULNX01013046.1_pt1 | contig 10494 bp, 8 predicted proteins | sample 1952061 | NCBI WGS metagenome assembly ULNX01 (sample SAMEA4835588, study PRJEB28245) | human gut metagenome | biome: gut microbiome; material: fecal sample | place: Denmark | collected 2008 | reverse complement strand
AATGACCAGCCGCTACACCGTCTTCGGAAGCGGCGACTACGAAGCCGTATCCTCCGACCCGTCCGTCGCGACCGTCGCCGTGGACGGCCGGACGCTCTCCGTTACGGGGCATGCCGTAGGCCGCGCGACGGTTACGCTTACAGACCTCCCCTCCGATGAACGGGTGGAAATCGCCGTCACGGTCGTGGACTTCTACCTCTGCCTGTTCGTCTCCGCAGGTACGGATGACGACCGGACCGTTCTCCGCCGCAACGACGGATTGTTCCTGTGGGCGAACGATGTGTGCGAGTACCGGCTCGTGCGGAATACCGCGCACGAGTGGTGGGGACAGTTCTTGGAGTACGACGAACTGCAACGGGGAACGTATGCCCTGTCGGACGACGGCACGACCCTCGTGCTGACCTCCGCCGACGGAATCGGCGACACGGCTTTCGCGGTGGAAGCGGGAACGCTCCCGCCGAAACGGTTCGCCGCAATCATGACAGAGGGGGCCTCGGCTCTACCCGAGGAGGACACGCCGCTCTACCTGCAACTGACGGAACGAACCTCCGGCGAATCATTTTATTGCCGGCTGGCTCCGGAACTGTTTTACCAAGAGTCTGCTTCGGACAGATAAACACCTAACCATACGATGAAACGATTGCATCCTCTCTTTTTTGCCGCTGCGGCCCTGCTGCTCGCAGCCTGCGGAAGCCGGAACGCGGCTTCGCTCGACGATTTCACGGTCGCGGTCTATACGCCGTCCCACGCCTCGGGTTTCGAGATTGTCGGGGCCGAGGGGCAGCGAAGCACGATTCTCAAGGTCTTCGATCCGTGGCAGGGGGCCGAAAATACCGAAACGATGCTCTTCCTCGCCCGCGACGGGGAGCGAGCCCCCGAAGGGTTCGAAGGGCAGACGGTCGAAGCCGGAGTGAATGGTATTCGTATTTGAGGAAGACGGCGAGACGGCGGTGACGCTTGCAGTAGTCCTTATAGCTGGAATAGGCGTGGTATTTGCCTATACGTTTGAGGAAATCCGCAAGGTATTCGTCGAAATTATATAAGGCAATCCTCGCCCATGCCCAGAAAGGCGTTACGAATCTTTTCGGCCGTAACATACGCATCCCGGTCGCAGAGACGTTGATATTGTTTGCTGATATTGGTCTTGATATTCTCCAGCTTCTCATTAATGCGCTGCGATTCGAGACTTTTGCCGGAGGCTTTGTTGGCTTTAGTATCCCAAAGAGAGGTGCGAACGATAAGTTTGCTGCAGAACTGCGACTTCGTACCGTTGATCGTAATACGACCCATGACGGGAACCTGACCGTGTTTTTCCGATTGCCTTTTCACGTAGAAAAGGACTTGGAACATGCTGCGTTGCATGATAACCTGAACTTTGTGGTTTTGTTAAACATTAAGTCAAGTTATTTGGTATGCGAAAATTCGATGCAAGAAGCTGAAAACTAATATTTTGCGACAAACAAAACATATCTTCCAGGCAACGGATAAGTAACTGAACTTACCATTAAACCTGCCCGAGTTTGCTGTATCAATTACTCCAACGTATATGCAGAATAGAAAAATAACAGTCTGTAAACAAAACCCTTGCTATTTTCTGCACTCTCGTTATCTTACTAAATTCTGACCGAGATAGGGATGTATCAAAAATCTGCATTTTGACACAATTCCGTCTCTTTATGCTCCTTGCTCCGGCGGCAGCAGTTTGCTCAGTACGGGGTCTTTGCGTAGGCGGTCGAGTTCCTTGTCGACGATCTCCGCGGCTTCGGCCTTGATGCGGTCGTAATTCTCCTTGATCGTTTCCTGCATGCGATCTACGCCGTTCTCGTCCGTGAAATCGGTAATTATGGGTATCTTCACGTAGCGGGCCGTCTCGGCCTTGACCTTCGCGCTGTCCACGACGATCTCCGCGTGGAATATCTTCTGCTCGATAGGCTGCTCGAAGCTGTCGGCTACGGCCCCGACGAACATCCCCTGCGTGAGCGTCGAGATCTTCGAGGCCGGGATCAGGCTGTCCATCTGCGTCGATATGGAGGTCGATTTGTCGTTGCGGTTAATCGTCATGGACTGTCGCTTTTGCAGCACCTTGCCGAACCGCTCCGAGAGCATCTTGGCCGTTTCGCCCACCACCTGCCCGGAGAAGATGTTGCCGACGGTGTTCATCACCACGGCGGCCTCCTTGTCGCCGTAGTCGCGTTTGAGCTGGCTGAAGTCCTGAAAACCGAGCAACACGGCTACCTTGTTGCTCCGGGCCGTGGCGATCAGGTTGTCGAGGCCCTTGAAGTAGATCGTCGGCAGTTCGTCGATGATGACCGACGATTTGAGCTGCCCCTTCTTGTTGATGAGCTTCACGATACGGCTGTTGTACAGACCGAGGGCTGCGCCGTAAATGTTCTGCCGGTCGGGGTTATTGCCCACCGCCAGCACCTTCGGATCGTTCGGATTGTTGATGTCGAGCGTGAAGTCGTCGCCCGACATGACCCAGTAGAGCTGCGGGGAGATCATACGCGAGAGCGGAATTTTGGCCGAGGCAATCTGGCCCTGCAACTGGTCTTGCGCCCCGCCGAGCCACGCATCCATGAACGGACTTAAATAATTTTCCAACTCCGGATAACTCGTCAGAATCGGGAAGATATCCTCGTAGCGTTTGTTCAGAAACTCGATGGCGTGCGGAAAAGTGCAGTACTTTCCCCCGTCGTAGATACGCAAGAACCAGATCACGGCGGCGAAGAGGATGATCGGGCTTTCGACGAAGAAATCGCCCTGCTTCTGCACCCATGTCTTGTTCAGGTTCAGCATGATGGTATAGGCGCTCTCGTAGGCGTCCGAGATGTCGTTCATAAAGGAGGGGTTGATCGGGTTGCAGCGGTGCGAGCGGCGCGGGTCGTCGAAATTGATGACGTAAAAGGTCGGTACCTTCTTGTAGCCTTCTTGGTGCATCAGCAGGTGGTTGTAGGCGATCTCCGCGAGGTCGGGAAACTTGAAATCGTAAACATACATCGTGTACCCCTTTTCGATCTGCTGTTTGATGAATTGATTGACAACAGCGTAGCTCTTGCCCGACCCCGGAACGCCGACGCAGATACAAGCTCTCTGCGGCACTACGACGTTGGCGAAGCCGTTGTGCCACCGCTTGTTATAATAGAACCGCGTCGGTAGGTTCACCGAGTATTCGTTCTCGACGAGTCGCGTCTCCTGCATGAACGATTCGTTCTCGTTGTTGAAAGGGTCGTCCATCATGTTGTTCTTCAACAGTCGGCTCATCCACACGCCGCCCATCAACAGGCAGATATATCCGGCCGATAGCGTCAGGATGTAGAACCCCACGACGGCGGACTGCGGCAGCGGCAGGTCGAGCAGCCACCAGTTGAAAAAGAAGAGCACGAAGCCGGCCGCGAGTGCTGCGAGGATCTTGTTCCATGTGATCTTCTCCTCCTTGACCCCTTTGGTGCCGAGGCACGAGAGGCCGAGAAAGAGCACGGCGAAAAGTTTGGTGTAGAGTATGCTGCCGAACAGCCCCGCCGTGCGGTCGAAGCCGAGCAGAATCCTGTCTATCATGCCTATATTGACGTCCCACGCCAAAATCTGCCCGTAGCAGTACCAGTAGATGTGGATTACCACGAATAAAATACTCAGGGCCCGCATGAAGTCCATGACCTTGGACAAACCCCTCAGATCGTCCTCCTGTGACATATTCGCATCGTTATTAAATAGTTCTGCTGCGAATTTAAGACGACGCGGACTGCGGACGACGGTGCAGTGCCGCTGTGGCGGTCGTCGGCATCGGTGTGGCAGCCGTTGGCACGGGGAACGGACATGGCGCTGCGAACTGGCGGGAAAAAGAGTATCTTTGCACTGCTGATTGGAATTATGGCGAAGTTGACGATCGAAACCGGACAATGCGACCGGATATTGCGGCGGGCGGTCGAGGCAGACCCTTCGGCCTGCTATGTCGGGGCGGACGGCCGAGGCGGCAGATCGGAAAAATAAGAGGGCTTGTCCAGGACTTGTCATACGGCCCTTTCGATGTAAATTTATCGGGTTATCTGCCTTATCGGATGCCATACCGCAGAACATGCTGCTGAAGAACCGGATGCGGTCGGGTTTATCGAAACGGAATCCCATGAATTGAATTTGATTCTCGGTTTATTGCACCTGCTGGATTAAAAAACTAACTTTGTAAAAAATAAATCCGTTATGGCAGACAGTAAGATCGTTGTTTTTCAGGACAAGCAGATCCGCCGCGTATGGGTGGATGACGATTGGTATTTTTCTATTGTCGATATTGTCGGTGTGCTTACCGGGTCTCCGGAACCGCGAAAATATTGGAATAAGGTAAAAACGCGGGAATTTACCGATCTTCAGTTGTCCCCGATTTGGCGACAACTGAAACTACCGGCTGCCGACGGTAAGCAGTACAGGACGGATTGCGCTACAACGCAAGCTATGTTTCGTATCATCCAGTCGATCCCCTCTCCAAAGGCCGAGCCATTCAAACAATGGCTGGCACAGGTCGGATATGAGCGTGTGCAGGAGATCGAGAACCCTGAGCTGGCACAGGAACGTATGAAGGCCATTTACGAGGCCAAAGGTTATCCGAAGGATTGGATCGACAAACGGCTGCGGGGCATCGCCATACGGCAAAACCTGACGGATGAGTGGAAAGAACGCGGCATTCGGGAAGAGAGGGACTTCGCCATCCTGACGGCGGAGATCGCGCGTGCGACATTCGGCGTGACGCCTTCGGAACACAGGGCGATCAAGAGGCTGACGAAAAAGGGACAAAACCTGCGTGACCACATGACCGATTTGGAGCTGATCTTTACGATGCTGGGCGAACGGGTGACGACTGAAATCTCACAGCAGGAAAAACCCGATACGTTCGCCGAAAGCAAACAGGTCGCCCGGCGCGGCGGCAATGTTGCCGGAGTGGCCCGTAGGGAGACGGAACGGGAGTTGGGGCACAGTGTCGTGTCGGGCCAGAATTTTCTGGACAGGAATCCCGATGGACTGATCGAGGACACGATCGGACTGCCGCCGCTTGATTCGGAGAAGGAATAAACAGTCCGATCGAGACACCGATAACCGATGAAAGGGGAAAGCCTTGCAAAGATAAAATGCAAGGCTTTTCCGTTTATAGTTTGATTTTCTTAGATGGAAAATCATCGTCCGTGCGGGGCGGAACACCGCCGATGACGATACGACCTCCGGAGGCGTCGGCGATCTGCCGCAGGCGTGCGGGAATATGCCGTTGCAGGTCATCGGCGATAGGCGTTTCCCGTCGCGCGTCCTTCTCCTGCTGCTGTTCCTGCTGCTCTCCGGCCTCTTCGCCGTCACGGTCGCTACCTACGGGGTTGAGCGCGAGTTGTATCTGCCGGTCGAGCTGTTCCATCCGCTTTTTGTGCCGTGAAATCGGCTTATTGATTATTTAGAATTAAATTATTATATTTGCAATAATATAAAGTCAAATAACATTTGAATGTCATGCAAACTGTCAGAAACCCTTTCATTGTCAGTGGTTACGTTTCCGCAGACTACTTTTGCGACCGGAAGGCTGAAACCGCAGAACTTACGGGCGCACTCGTGAACGGGCGCAATATAGTAATCGTATCGCCCCGACGTATGGGAAAGACAGGGCTGATCGAACACTGTTTCCATCAAAAAGAGATAGCGCAAGGCTATTACACGTTCTTCGTGGATATTTACGCTACCGGATCGCTCAAAGAGTTGGTATTCATGCTCGGCAAACATATTTTCGATACGTTGAAGCCCAAAGGAAGGAAATTCGTCGAGGGATTCTTTGCTGCGATCGGTTCTCTGCGCCCGGCTTTCAAACTCGACGCGGTATCCGGGGAACCGGTATTCGACATCGGTATCGGGGAGATACGCAAGCCGGAGGTATCGCTGGAGGAACTTTTCGCGTATCTCGAAGCGGCGGACAAACCCTGTCTGGTGGCCATTGACGAGTTCCAGCAAATCGCCCGTTATCCGGAAAAAAATGTGGAAGCCGTACTGCGTACGCATATACAGAAATGTACCAACACGAACTTCGTTTTTGCCGGAAGCCAGCGCCACATGATGCAGAATATTTTCTTCTCTGCTTCCCGGCCGTTCTACCAGAGTGCTTCGTTCCTGAACCTCGGCCCCATCGAGGAGAGAGCCTATCACAAATTCGTAAGGGAGCATTTCGAACAGGCCGGTAAAAGGATTTCCGACGAGTGCATTGCTCGTATTTACGGACTGTTCGAAGGTCATACGTGGTATATGCAAACTTTGCTGAACCGCCTCTATGAACAAGCGGTTCCCGGTGAAACGATAATACCCGAAGAGGCGAATAGCGTCCTTCATGCCACCGTGGATGCACAGCAGAGCGTTTACCAGAGCATGGTCGCCATGCTCTCCGAGCGGCAGAAGGAACTGTTGTTCGCTGTCGGCAAGGAAAGACGGGCAACCGAAATTACCTCGGCGGATTTCATCACAAGGCACGGACTTTACTCTTCCAGCAGCGTACAGTCGGCAGCCCGGCAATTGCTTGACAAGGAGTTGCTTACCAAAGACGGGAACATATATCAGGTATATGACCGCTTTTTCGGATTATGGATCGCCCAGACTTACGGTACGGGATATTGCCTCTGAGTTCGGCCGATTTGCAAGATAGAAAGTAAAAGTAGGGGACGCACGTTTAATTATAAAACTATTAAAATGATACGCGGAAATTTAATAGCTTCTATTGCCGTATTTACAAATCTATACGATGCGGAACACGATATATATTCGGTTTTAGCCCGGTTCGTAACGGCAACTATCAATCAAAAAAATATGTGGTCGTTCGATATAACGACGCTTCGTAATCGGTTAAGGGAATGTTTTGAAATTGACGTATATGAAAGTGTCCTGAAAACGGTCATACGAAATCGCCTGAAAGATTCTATCACGAGTACCAATGGGGAATACCATGCAAAACCCTCGGCCGAGGCATTGAAAGATTTCGACAGGCAACTGTCGGCGCAGGATACGAAGTATAGGCCCGTATTTGATGCTTTGATAGCATATTACAGAAGCTCGACTTCTCAACATATACAAGACCAAGATATTATCGAGGGTTTTACGAAATTTCTTTTGACGGATTCCAGTCAGGATACCGGACACATATTTTCCCGCTTTATGCTTTCCAAAGAAAGCGATAAGGAATTCGTAGAATGTCTGAACGAGATTAAGGAGGGTTTTATTATCATTTCCGGACTGAAAGACATTACCGAATCGACAGATCTAAATACGATAGGCAGCTGGACGACTCAACTGACGATCTATCTTGATACGGAAGAATTATTCAGTGTATATGGATACAACGGCGATTTACACAGCCGTATTCTGAACGATTTTCTCTCTCTGGTACGGGAAGCGAACAAAAGAAAGAAGTATATACAACTGAAATACTTGGACGAAACGAAGAACGTGATCGACGGATATTTCAAACAGGCTGAAAGAATCATAAACAAATTGGATAGACCCGACGGTAAGCCTGCCATGAATACCATATTGAGCCGATGCCAGGACAAAGGAGACGTGCTGGAAGAACGGGGAAAATTCTATGCTTTTTTACAAGCTTCGGATATAGAATACGACGAAAGGTCTATTTGTGTCGATGATATGAACGGTAATCTTCAAACGACAGACAATCTCGATGCAATTCAGACCGATGCGGCATCGTCTTCTTTGACGATCTCCGAGGAGGATATAGTCAAATACCTGCGGATTTTTTCCATAATCAACGGTAAACGCCGCTCCATTCACAAATCAAGTTTCGAAAAGTGCCAGTGCGTTCTGCTTTCGGAAAGTAGTATTCCAAAATTCATATCCCGTCATTCTTCCATACGCGAAGGAACGAATTTTACTTACTCGACGACGATGGATTATGCCATATCCCGACTATGGTTCCGGTTGCATAAAGGTATTATGAGGAATCAAACACCCGCATCGCTGGACGTTATGAACAGAGTGAAACTCGTTATGACCTCTTTGCTACATCGTTCCGTTGTGGATAAATACGACGAATTGAGAACAAAATCATACGATGATGATACTCGAATCCATATATATAATGAAATTCGGGCGTATGAAATGCATCCTGAAGATATTACCGATGCGAATATTGATGATATCGTCGGTTTTATCGAAATCAAGGATGTGGAAACTTTACGAAGGGAAAAAGCGGAATTACAGGAACAGGCAAGTCGAGGCAATATCGCTATTATGGAGTTGCAAAAGATGAAACGAAAACAGCGACAAGATGTTAAAGATAAAGTCAAACGGAAAGTACGGAACTGTATAAAGAGATTTTACCTGTTATGTGTATTGATTTGCGGAAGTTTAGGATTTGGTATTTATTACGTTGTTTCTCGGATATGCTCCTCGCATGATACTTTATTGTCCGTTCTGTCATTTGTGATAGGTTGTATCGTTCTGCCTGCATTGGGATACATACCGAGTATTCGAAAAAAAATCGCATCGTTGCAAAAACGTATAATCCGTCGCAAAGGCAAATCTTTATTCCATAAATATAGATAAAAAATAACGTCGATTCCCGACCGTTTGCAGCGATCGACTATGGGAAAAGCAAATTCATACGGGAATGAAAAGAGCCGCTGTGGCATGCGGCTCTTTTCATTATAATTTCTTTTTGGATGTTGTAGGATTATTGTCCGTGCGGGGCGGAACGCTGCCGATGACGATACGTCCGCCGGAGGCATCGGCGATCTGCCGCAGGCGTGCGGGAATATGCCGTTGCAGGTCATCGGCGACAGGTGTTTCCCGTCGCGCGTCCTTCTCCTGCTGCTGTTCCTGCTGCTCTCCGGCCTCTTCGCCGTCACGGTCGCTACCTACGGGTTTGAGCGCGAGTTGTATCTGCCGGTCGAGCTGTTCCATCTCCTTTTTCAAAGCCGCGAGGTCGGCTTCTTTGCGCCATGTGCCCTCGATGATCTGCCGGAGCTGAGGCACGTCCTTTTCCAGCAAGATGCGCTCCTTGCGGAATTTCTCCAGCGTCGGTTCGATCGTGCCCAGCGCATGCAGGGGGTTGAGCGCCGCCGTGCGAGGGTCTCCGGCCAGATTACCGTAGTTGTACTGGTAGAGGTATTCTCCCTCTCCCCGCACGTAAAAGCGGTTGCGAATGGTCTCGAAATCCTCCTTCATGCTCTTTTCGCTCTTGACGATGATCTCGAACCCGTAGATGGAGCCGATCCGTTTCTCACCCGTTCCCGTATCGACGGTTTTTGCGATATGGTTCAGTTGTTTGCCGATGAACTGCGGATCGTTGCTCTCCGCCCCGTCCAGCGTGATACGGTTGCGATACGATCCGTCCTCGTTGAGTTCCGCACGGCTCCTGAAAGCTTCGAGGTCTTTTTCGATGCGTCCGATCCTTTCGTCGAGTTCCCCGATTTTTCCGAGCGTATATTCCAGCTGGCTGCGGCTCGACGACTTGCCGCGCACGAACGCCTGACGCTCGCTCTCCAGCCCCGCGATCTTCTTTTCGAGGCGGGCCTTTTCCAGTAAGTCGGTGTTGCCCGACAGCACGGCCACGTATTCCGAGAAGTTCATGCCGCTGCCTTCGTCCATGCCGCCTTCGTCGATGGTACGCACGCCCATACGGTTCTGTTTGAGCTGGCGGATGAACAGCTGCTTGTTGTGCAGCAGCCCGAACTTGTAGGCGTCGAGCGACTTTTCGACGGCGTAGATCAGCACGTCCACCGTGTTGTCGGCGTAGAGTTTGGCTACCTCGTTGCCTTTGCGGATGCCGCGTCCTTCGCGCTGCTCCAAGTCCGAGGGCCGCCACGGACTGTCGAGGTGGTGGATCGCCACGCACCGCCTCTGGGCGTTCACGCCTGTACCCAGCATGTCGGTCGAGCCGAACAATACGCGGATGCGTCCGGTGTTCATCTCTTCGATCATCTTCTTGCGTTTGCCCTCGCTGCCGGCTGCCTCTTGTATGAAACGAACCTCGGAAGCCGGAATACCGTGGTCTTCGACCAGCTTGCGCTTGATCTCGGCGTACACGTTCCACTCGTCTCCCGGCTTCCATGTTCCCAGATCGGAGAAGACGAACTGCGTACCCTTATGCTGGTCGTACTTACGGTAATAGTGCGCGATCTGCGCGGCGCAGTGGTTCGCCTTGTTGTCCGCATGATCGCCGTACAGCTCCGGGTCGATCATACGCATATCGAGCGACATTTTACGGGCGTAGTCCGTAGCGATGAGCATTTTGGCCTTCTCCTCGCTTTCCGTGAGGGGTGCCCGTCCCAACACCGTGGCGTCGCCCGTCTTGGCGAAATGCACCAGCTTGTCGATAAACGCCTGCTGGTCGGGCGTGGGCGGGATGTTATGCAGTATCTCGTTTTTGTGCGGTCGGTCGATACCGATGTCCTCGGCCGTGCGGAAATCCGTAATTTCCGAATAAAAAGCCGCCAGCTCCGGAACCTTGATGAAATAGCGGAACCGTTCCTT
>ULNX01000391.1_pt1 | contig 10551 bp, 11 predicted proteins | sample 1952061 | NCBI WGS metagenome assembly ULNX01 (sample SAMEA4835588, study PRJEB28245) | human gut metagenome | biome: gut microbiome; material: fecal sample | place: Denmark | collected 2008 | reverse complement strand
CGCCTCCGCGTGGCCCCTATGATCCGCGACAGCAAACCCCTGAAGGCGAAGGTGCACGACGTCAAGGCCAAGGACAGCGGCAACACGATCCTCCAGAAGTCGTTCCCGGGCGGGATGCTCACCCTGACCGGCTCCAACAGTGCCTCGGCTCTGGCCTCCACGCCTGCCCGCTATATCATCGGCGACGAGCGCGACCGCTGGGCGACCAGCGCCGGCACCGAGGGCGACCCGTGGGCGCTGGCCGAAGCACGTCAGGCCACATTCTACAACGCCAAGGCGGTCGAGGTCTCCACCCCGACCATCAAGGGCAACAGCAACATCGAAACGAGTTTTTACCAAGGCACGCAGGAACGCTGGTGCCACCGCTGCCCCGAGTGCGGGGAGTACAGCGAGATCGTGTTCGACAATATCCACTTCGACCCGGAGGCCAAGAGGATCCGCGGGAAAAAGTCGTGGAGCCTCAAGAGCGGCGTCTCGTGGAGCTGCCCGGCCTGCGGCTGCCTGATCCCCGAGGACGTCATGCGAAAGCAGCCGGCCAAGTGGATCGCCGACAACCCGGACGCCTACAAGAAGGGCGTCCGTTCTTTTTGGCTCAATGCCTTCTCGAGCCCGTGGACTCCGTGGGAGAAGATCGTCCTCAAGTTCCTCGACGCCAAGGATGACCCGCAGCGCCTCAAGGTCGTCTACAACACCCTGCTCGGCCAACTGTGGGAAGATCGCGGCGACCTCGAGGACGAGGACACCATGCTCGCCCGCCGTGAGGACTACGGCACCCGCCCGGACGGCACCCCTGTGGAGCTGCCTGACGGCGTGCTCGTGCTGACCTGCGGCGTCGACACTCAGGACAACCGCCTCGAATACGAGGTAGTCGGTCACGGGAAGTACGGCGAGACGTGGGGCGTCGTCAAGGGCTACATCATGGGCCGGCCAGACACCCCGGAGGTTTGGCAGCGGCTCGATGACGTGGTCGACCACGTCTACAAGTTCAAAAACGGCCGCGGCCTGAAGATCTCCATCACCTGCGTCGACTCCGGCGGCCACTTCACCCAAGAGGTCTATGAGGCGTGCCGGGCCCGCGTCGGCAAGCGAGTCTTTGCCATCAAGGGCAAGGGCGGCGACGGCATCCCCTTCGTCTCGCCTCCGAGCAAGGTGCCGATCCGCGACAACAAGCGGATCACCTGCTGGCTCTACACCATCGGCGTCGACGCCGGCAAGGCGACGATCATGGCTAATCTGAAGGTGCAGGAGCCCGGGCCAAAATACTGCCATTTCAACCGGCACCCCGACGCCGGTTATGACCTCAATTTCTTCAACGGGCTCCTCTCCGAGAGGCTGGTGCTCACGCGCACGCGCCGCGGCGACCGCTGGGCGTGGGAGAAGCTGCCCGGGCACAACCGCAACGAGGCCCTCGACTGCCGCGACTACGCCAACGCCGGCCTCAAGATCATCAACCCCGACATGGACGCCATCGAGCGCCGCCTGCAAGGGCTGGAGGAAAAACCGAAGGCCCCGCAGCAGCGACGGCAGCGGCAACGGCACAACCGGGCCGACGCCTTCGACGACTGGTAAGGAGGACACACCACAATGAGAAAGACCCGCGAACAAATCGAGTACCAGCTCTCCATCAAGAGGAACCGGCTGGAGCTCTACCTGAAGCGAGAGGCCGAGATGCTGGACGGAGGCGTCCAGAGCTACGGCATCGGCTCGCGCAATCTGGCCCGCTACAACACCGACCTCGGATCCATCCGGGCCGCCATCAAACAGCTCGAGGCAGACATCGAAGCCCTCGAGGCCGCACTGAACGGCGAGAAGCCGCGAAAAGCTGTGGGAGTAGTGCCCCGAGACTGGTGAAAGAAGCCCCGAAAGGGGCTTTTTTCATAGGCCGACGCCGGGAGTTTTCGCTCCTTTTCTCCCGACTCGGCCATCTTCACCATGAAGGAGGTGAGCACCATCAGCAAAAGAAAAAGCAGAAGCCGCCCACAGAACAGGCGGCAGCAGCCGCGCCCTGTGAATAAGGGCTACGGCGACGCCGGCGCGAGCTGGCACAAGAAGGCGACCAAGGGCTTCAGAGCTATGAGCGGCAGCCCGAAGGAGGACATCGACGCCAACAACTACACCCTGCGGCAGCGTGCCCGGATGCTTTACATGGCGGCCCCGATCGCCACCTCTGCCATCCGCACCAACCGCACCAACGTCGTCGGCATCGGCCTCCAGCTCAAGAGTCGGATCGACCGCGAGGCGCTCGGCATGACGCAGGAGGCCGCCGACGCATGGCAGGCTCAGGCCGAGCGTGAGTTCGCTCTCTGGTCTGAGAACAAAAGGGCGTGCGACGCCACCGGCGTCAACAACTTCGCAGCCATGCAGCAGCTCGCACTCTCCTCGTGGCTGGTCAGCGGCGACGTGTTCGCCGTCGTGAAGCAGTACGAGCCGACGCCGCTCACACCCTACTCGCTACGCCTGCACCTGATCGAGGCTGACCGAGTCGCCACGCCAACGACCTCCGGCATCATCACCCCGATGCTGCTGACCACCGGCAAGGCGGCCAACGGCAACACCATCTACGACGGCGTCGAGGTGAACGACGACGGCCAGATCGAGGCGTACCACATCCGCAGCACCTACCCCTTCGAGCTCGGCAGCACGACGACAACGTGGGCCCGTGTTCAGGCATACGGCGAGCGGACTGGCCTGCCGAACATCCTGCACGTCATGGAGAGCGAGCGCCCGGATCAATACCGCGGCGTCAGCTATCTCGCGCAGGTCATCGAGCCCCTGCTCCAGCTTCGCCGCTACACCGAGAGCGAGCTGACTGCGGCGGTCGTCGAGTCGTTTTTCACGGCCTTCATCAAGACCGAGGCAGGCGCCGGCGACAACCCGTTCAACGAGGTCGGGAGCAGCCTGCCGGAGGTGAGCCGAGATCCTAACGAGTACGAGATGGGCCCCGGCCAGATCAACATCATGGAGCCCGGCGAGGACGTGACCTTTGCAGACCCCAAACGGCCGGCCAGCGGCTTCAACACCTTCCTGCGTGCCATCTGCGAACAGGTGGGCGCCGCGCTCGAGATCCCGGCCGACCTGCTGCTCAAGAGCTTCAACAGCTCGTACAGCGCCAGCCGTGCCGCCCTGATGGAGGCGTGGAAGGCGTTCCGCATGAGGCGCAAGTGGTTTGTCGATGACTTCTGCACGCCGGTATATGAGATCTGGCTCTCCGAAGCCGTCGCCCGCGGCCGCATCAGCGCCCCGGGCTTCTTCGCAGACCCGGCGATCCGCGCCGCATACCTCGGCGCCGAGTGGATCGGCCCCTCTCAGGGACAGCTCGACCCGACGAAGGAGATCACGGCCGAGATCCTCGCCATCGGCGAAGGCATCACGACCAGAGAGCAGGCGACCATCCGACTCAACGGCGGTCAGTGGGACGCCAACGTCGACCAGCTCACTCGGGAAAACGAGAAGCTGCGCGCAGCGCAGGGGCAGGTCGACCAGAGCACAGCGGCCAGCGGCACGATCTCCGCAGCTCTGCGGGAGGCGATCGTCGCCGAGGCCATCAAAAGCATCAAGGAAGGAGACAAGCATGAGAACGCATAACACTCCCCGGCTCTGCGCCGGGCCTCAGACTGCTGGCACGCCGATCAAGTTCTGGAACGTCGCCAGCATCGGCGACGACGAGGGCGAGATCACCCTCTACGGCGACGTCGTGAGCCGTCAGCCTGTGGACTGGTGGACGGGCGAGCCCGAGCCCGGCCTCTACATCGCGCCCGAGAGCTTCATGGAGGATCTCGCGGCCGTCAAGGGCAAGAGCAATATCACCATCAAGATCAATAGCTGCGGCGGCGACCTCTACACAGGCATCGCCATCCACAACGCCATCAAGGGCCTGACCGGCCACAAGGTCGTCGTCGTGGAAGGCATCGCGGCCAGCGCGGCCAGCGTCATCGCCTGCGCAGGTGACGAGGTGCAGGTCTATCCCGGCAGCATGGTGATGATCCACGGCGTCGCCGGGCTGCTCTACGACTACTACACCCTCGCAGACCTGAAGAAGCTCCAGAAGGACTTCGACGCGAGCGAGCGGGCCATCGCGGAGATCTACCACGCCAAGACCGGCATCGAGGTCGACCAGCTCCGCAGCATGATGACCCGCGAGACGTGGATGGTCGGGCAGGAGGCTATTGACAACGGCTTTGCCGACACTCTGCTCACGGACGAAGGCCCCGACGTCACCCTGAGCGCCGACAAGAAGGTGCTCCTCGTCGCCGGCATCCGGCACGACGTCAAGGGCTTCAGACACATCCCGGGGACGATCCCCATCGACAACAGCATCCACGCCGCCCCTGCGGCTGGAAATAAACACGCGGCCGCCAAGAACGACGGCCCCAAGAAGGAGGACAACAAGACCATGACCCTCGAAGAAATGAGAGCACAGCACCCCGACGTCGTGGCTCAGATCGAGCAGCAGGCGGCCGAAACTGCCAGAACGCAGGAACGCGCCCGCATCGAGGCCATCGACAGCATCGCCGCAAGTGTGGGCGACGCGCAGCTCGTCAGGGACGCCAAGTACGGCGAGACCCCCTGCACCGCTGAGCAGCTCGCGCTCAAGGCTATGCAGAAGCAGGCGGCCCTCGGTGCCAAGCACCTGAAGGACGCCAAGGCTGACAACGACGAGTCCGGCGCTGCCGGCGTCGGCGCTGCCCCTAACGGCGGCGAGGAAGGCAGCGAAAACGACGACAAGGCAAAGGTGGACGCCATCGTCGGCCTCTACAACTCCACCAAGTCTCAGAACGGAGGTAAGAAGTAATGAGCAAGAGACTGGACGAAAACCTCGGCAGCGTCGGCTATGACGGCCTGATCGTTGCCAACGAGCCCGTCGCTGACGTGTTCACCGTGACCATCCGCAAGGAGGCCACCGCCGCGGCCACCTATAAGCGCGGCACCGTGCTGGCCCTGTCTGCTGGCACCGCCGACGACGGCAAGCTGGTGATCCTCGGCTCCACCGCGACCACCAACGAAACCCTGACCGCCAACTGCATCCTCGCCGAGGACGTGGAAGTCGGCACCACCGCGGACGTGACCGTGCTGGCCTACCGCACCGGCCACTTCGCCCGCAACAAGCTGGCCGTCGCAAGAGGCTACACCCTGAAGGCGACCGACGAGGAGGAGCTGCGCAAGGCCGGCATCCTGCTCTCCGACGCCATCGAATACTAAGAGAAGGAGGACAACAAAATGCCTTTTAACTTCTACGACACCCACACGCTGCTCATGGCCGTGCAGCAGCTCACCCCTGCTGCGACCTTCCTGCGTGACCGCTACTTCCCCACCAACGACGCGAGCGACATCTTCGCCACCGACGACGTGCTCGTCGAGTTCCGTGACGGCAGCAAGAAGCTGGCGCCCTTCGTGGCCCCTCGCAAGGGCGGCGTCACCGTCCTGCGCGCCGGCTACAATATGGAACGCTACACCCCGCCCTTCGTGGCTCCCCGTCGCGTCCTGACCCTCGACGAGCTGCGCAAGCGTGGCTTCGGCGAGGCTCTCTACTCTCAGCTCACCCCTGAGCAGCGCCAGCAGACCCTCATCCTGCGCGACGCTGACGAGCTGGGCGAGCTCATCACCAACCGCGAAGAAGCGATGGCCGCCGAGACCATGCTGACCAATGGCTGCGTGATGAAGCACATCGCCGACGACGTCGACAAGGCCGACGAGATGGAGATCCGTTTCTACTCCGAGGCCAGCAACCCCGCGACCTACACCCCGACGGCCAAGTGGGACGCCACCGGCGGCAAGATCCTGAAGGATCTGGAGGCCATGATCCGTATGCTGACCAAGCGCGGCCTCCGCGCTTCTGATCTGGTCTGCTCCCCGGACGTGGCTGACACCATCATCAACGACGCAGCCGTGCAGAAGCTCCTCGACAACCGCCGCATCGAGATCGGCAACGTGGAGCCTGAGCTGTTGCCTGACGGCGCCGCCATCGTGGCCCGCCTGAACGTCCTCGGCCGCGTCATCAGCGTCATCTCCTACGACCTGACCTACACCGACGACGAGGGCAAGGACAAGCTCTACATCCCGTCCGGAAAGTGCGTCCTCACCGCTCCCGGCGCTGGCCGCACCGCCTACGGCGCCGTATCTCAGGTCGAGCAGAGCGACGGCGAGTTCCACACCTACGCCGGCCGCCGCGTGCCGAAGTATGTGAGCAGCGCCGAAGGCAACAGCCGCACGCTGACCATCTCCAGCCGCCCGCTGATGATCCCCAACAACAAGAACCCGTTCATCGTTGCGGACGTCCTGACGGACTGAGCGCAGCAGAAAGGAGCAGAGCATGATCCAGATCATCAAGGGCACCTTCGGCTACTATAACGGCCGCAAGGTGATCCCCATCACTGAAGCAGATGGCCCTCAGAAGTTCGACGACGAGCTGGAGGCCCGTCTGGTGAAGGAAGGCGTCGCCAAGTACATCGGCGAGCTGGGCGAGACTGCCGAGCAGCTCGCACCCGCTCCCGGCGACGACGCCGACGAGCCTGCCAGCACCAACACCGCGGCCGACGAGGCCCCTGAGTACAACGAGGACATGAAGCTCGACGAGCTGAAGGAAGTGGCCGCGCGCTATGGCGTGGACGCCTCTGCCATGCGCAAGAAGGCCGACGTCATCGCTGCCATCGAGGCCGCCAAGGCCGAGCAGCCTGATGACGGCGCCGACGACGAGGAGCCCCCTCAGATCGGCGCCGCCGATCCCGTCTGATGGCCTTCAGCTTCAAGGCGATGGTCGAGGCTGACCGTCGGCGCACGTTTCTCAATCTCGACGAGTTCGGTGAGAAGCACACCGTCGAAGGCAAAGCCATCGCCGCCGTGCTGGACGACAACGCCCTGAAGGAACGCCAAGGGGGGCAAGAGCTGAGCGTCGCGGAGTCCTCTCTGCTGCTTTACGCGGCGGTCGAGGATCTGCCCGCTCGGCGCCCGGCGGGCGAAGGGCTCAACGTCGACGGCCGCGAGTACATCGTCAACGACTGGAGCGAGGACATGGGGATCGCCACCGTGGCCCTCGGTCAGACTGTCACCATGTAGGAGGTGCCCCATGTCCATCGTCAACAGCATCGAAACCGTCCGGGACTGGCTGACCGCCGAGGTCTGCCCTCTGGTCAAGCTGAAGCTCCCCGACGACAACGCAACGGACGCCTCCTACCCATACAAGCTGGTAAACCCGGCCGCGTTCTCGCTTTTCGTACCATCGAAGGACAGGACACCCCCGAACATCGCCGCGCCGATCCCGTCGGTCTGCGTGCAGATCGTTCAGGGCGACGACGACCTGCTCCAGAGTGCCCGAGACATCAAGATCCGGCTCTGCTTCTCAGCGTGGGATCCCGGCTACCACGGGCCCGACATCTTCAAGCCGAAGGGCGACGGCAGCGGCACCTACATCCAGCAATACAACGAGGCGGCGGCCTCCTACTTCGTGAAGAACGGAGAGGGCTGGCGTGACGCATGGAATTTTGTGGACACAGCTCTCCGGCTGATTGAAAACGCCGAGTACCTCGGCGACCTCCGCGTCATCAAGGAGAAGGGCATCACCTTCGGCCCCGTCACGGAGCAAGACGCCGTCCCCGACTTCTACCCGTACTGGTTTGCATGGGCTGAGTTCTCCGTCGAGGAGACACTGACCCGCAACCCGAAAAGCTACCAACACCTGCTTTAAGGGCAGCCGCTCGGCTGCTCTAATTTCATGCAAAGGAGGATAAGCAGATGGCAAACGAATACCTCTACGGCGCCTACGGCCACATCGGCGAGACCGTGGCACAGAGCGCCGTGCAGGCGGGCACCACGCCGGTCTATATCGGCACGGCACCCGTCAACCTCGTGCGCGGCTTCGGCGAGGCCGGCATCATCAACGCGCCGATCAAGATCACCAGTCTGGTCGACGCTCAGAAGAAGATCGGCTACTCGTCCGACTGGGGCACCTTTACCCTGTGCGAGGCCGTGTACGCGCATTTCAACAACACCCTTGGGAACATCGGCCCGATCTACGTCATCAATGTGCTCGACCCCTCCGCGGACAAGCACCGCAAGGAGGCGGCCACTACCAAGACCCTCACCTTCACCGGCGGCCGCGCCGAGTTCGCCAGCGACAAGATCATCCTCGACACCCTGACCATCGCAAAGAATGACAGCGGCAACTACGTCGAGGGCACCGACTACGCTGTGGACTATAACTTCACCAAGGGCACGGTCATCATCACCAGCCTGAAGGACGACGCGCAGCTCACCGGCAGCCTGACGGCCAGCTTCAGCGAGGTGGACGACTCTGAGATCGCAGACAGCGACATCATCGGCGGCGTCACCTCCTCCGGCGAGTACAGCGGCCTGAGCGCGATCGCGCTGCTCTATCCCGAGCAGTTCGCGGTCTGCAATCTGATCGCGGCCCCCGGCTGGAGTCACAGCCCTGCCGTCTATAACGCCATGCTGACGACCTGCAAGAAGATCAACGGCCACTGGGACGCCTTCGTCGTGGCCGACCTGCCCCTCGTGGACAGCACCGCGCAGGCGGTCGACACGATCACCAAGGCGATCGCATGGAAGAAGGCCAACGCCTTCACCGGCGAGCGCTCTAAGGTCTACTGGCCGCAGGCTGTGGACAACCTCGGCAACGTGTTCCACCTGAGCACGCTGGCCGTGGTCGAGCTCATGCGCGCCGACTTCAGCCACAACAGCGTCCCGATGGAGACCTGCGGCAACAAGGCGATCCCCGTCATCAAGCAGTATTTCGGGGCCAACGCCAACAACCGCGGCTTCGACCAGCAGACCGGCAAGGAGCTGACGCAGAACGGCATCAGCACCGCCGTCGCATGGGGAGGCGAGTGGGTACTGTGGGGCGACCATACGGCCGCCTACACATACGGTGCAGACGTGGATCCTCGCGCGATCTTTGACGTCTCCATGCGTATGCTCATGCACATCACCAATAGTTTTCAGCGCGAGTGGAGCCCTGAGATCGACAGCCCTATGACCCGCGCGCTGAAGGATCGCATCATCAACCGCGAGCAGGAGAAGCTCGACGGCTATGTGAGCATGGGCGCCCTGCTGGGCGAGCCCGTGATCCTGTTCCTCGAGAGCGAGAACAGCACCACGGACGTGATGAATGGCGACTTCCGCTGGGACATCGCCGTCACCCCGACCCCGCCCCTCAAGTCTGCGAGCGTCTACGTCGCCTACACCGACGCGGGCTTCTCTGTCTACTACGAAGGAGGTGACGAGTAATGGCAAACCTGTGGCTCGACCTGAAGGGCCCCATCCTCGCCGACACCGTCTACATCGGCGGCACTCTCGTCGCCAAAGACGTGACCATCGCGCTGCCGGCTGTCACTCCCGTGACCGCTGACTTCAAAGCTATGGGAACCTACACCGCCCCCATCCTCGGCCAGATCGAGGCTATGGAGGCATCCATCACCAAGATCGGCATCGACCTCGGCCTGCGGAACATGATGAAACTCGAGAGCAAGACCATCGAGATCCGCTGGGCTCAGGACGTCAAGCAGGCCGACGGCTCCACCAAGACCGAAGGCTGCAAGGCGTTCCTCCGCTGCGTTTCTAAGGGCATCCCGGGCCTCTCCGTGGATCCCGGCAACACCAGCGAGAACGAGGCCACGTTTGCCGTGAGCCGCTACCAGCTCTACGTCGGCGGCGCTGAATACTGGCTGATCGACCAGCTCAACACGATCCTGCGCGTCGGCGGCGTCGACTACGCCAAGGACATCCGCAGCCTGCTGTAACCTGAAGGGCGCCGCGCCTATGCGGCGCCCTCTGTTTATCGAAAGGAGACGTACCCAATGAAGAACACCATCAAGCTCGACAACCCTGTGCAGATCAACGGCAAGAGCTACAACGAGCTGACCTATGACATCAGCGAGATCACCGCACAGGCGTTTGCTGAAGCTGACGCCAGAAAGCTGAGCGCCAGCGGCTCCAAGAATGGCAACGCAGCCGGCGCGGCCGAGCTGGACTACGGCCTGCACCTCTACCTCGGCTTCGCTGCCATCATCGCGGTCAACCCTGAGATCGACATCTCCGACCTCGAGCGCGTCCGCGGCTACGACGTTATGAAGATTATGAGGATCGGCCGGGATTTTATTTCCGGGAAGTCGGAGGAACCCTACACCCCCGACAGCTCCGACGCGCAATCCGAGACTACGCCCGAGCCTTCCACACATCAACGCGAGACCTCGGAGAGCGAAGGCTGACCGACTTCCTGACCGAATACGGGGAGGCCGTCGAGGAGGCCAAGCGGCTCCAAGCGAGCCGGCCGACTCGTGCGGCCAGCTTTAAGAAACCACACATCAGAAGGAGGTGACGCACATGGCAAACGGAAAAACGATGCAGGCGGTCGTCAATCTGGCCGGCAGCATCGACCCATCACTCGGCAAAGCCATCGAACAGGCTCAGAAGAAAATCAGCGGCCTGAACGTGAAGGCGCTGGCCGTTGGTGCAGCCGTGGGCGGCATCGCTGTGGCGACAGGCAAGGCAGTCATCGAGGCTGGAAAGTACACGAAGGATCTCGGCGCGTCCTTCGAT
>ULNX01036569.1_pt1 | contig 10610 bp, 6 predicted proteins | sample 1952061 | NCBI WGS metagenome assembly ULNX01 (sample SAMEA4835588, study PRJEB28245) | human gut metagenome | biome: gut microbiome; material: fecal sample | place: Denmark | collected 2008 | reverse complement strand
GACCGTCCCCTTTTTTCTTCTTCCAGGACCGTCCCTCTTTTTCTAGTTGATTGTTGAGAGCAAAAAGGATGACTTTTCTAGAGTCACCTTTTTTCGCTTTTTGTTTGCGTAATATTTGTATTTAATTTTGTATTTTTTGTCTTACCATTTCTGTGTTTGTTGTTATTACTTCAAATTTATATCCATTTGCTAGTCCGTAATCGATTATTTCTGGTAGTGCTTCTAGTGTTTTGTGGTTTCCACTGAAGTCGTGCATTAATACTATGTTGTCTCTTCCTGGTTTTAGTCCTTTTGTTACATTGGCATATACTGCTTCTTTTGTTTTTACATCTCCTGAGTCGCCTGACATTACATTCCAGTCGTAGTATTTGAAGCCTTCGCTTAATACTTTTTCTGTAATTTTTGTCATGATTCCTGGGCAATATTTTCTGCTTACTGTGTTTGAACTTCCTCCTGGGAATCTTAAAATCATTGTTTTTATTCCTGTTGTTTTGTATATTTTTTCTTGCAATGTCTTTATGTTGTTATAGCAAACATCTACTGATGCATATATTTTTGCATAGTCATGTGAATATCCGTGAATTCCTATTGCATGGCCTTCTTCTGCTTCTCTTTTTACTAAATGTTCTGTTGATTCATTATAATTTATTACGAAGAATGTTGCGTGAACACCTTTTTCTTTTAATACATCTAATATTTTTGGTGTAATTGTTGAACTTGGACCATCATCAAATGTTAAATATATTATTCCAGTTGTTGCTTTTTCGCTTACTATTATTTTTCTTTCTTCTGTTGCCGTATTTCCATTTGAGTCTGTTACAGTATATTTTACAATATATGTTCCGTCCTTTGATGTATCAACATCTCCTGATATCTTTATGTCTTTTGATAAATCACCGTCTTTGTTGTCTGTAGCTGTTGCTCCTTGCTCTGTATATTTATTTCCAGTTATTACACTGATTACAGATGTTCCTTTTAATTTTATTACTGGTGGTGTTGTGTCGACTATTGAAACATATCGCACTGCCTCTCCCTTATTTCCAGCTGAATCTGTGACTGTGTAATGCTCTTCATAATTATTATTATCTTTTTCGACTTTAGCTACAGTTACATTGTTTGTAACATCTCCATCATAATTATCTATTGCTGTAAATCCTGGCTCTTCGTAATTTTTTCCATATTGTAATTTATAATTCGAATCACCTTTTAGCTCTATTTTTGGAGCTTCGGTATCTACTACTTTAACAGTTCTTGTATAAGTCTTGTATTTACCTAAAAATGGTACTTTATATGTTATATTATAATCACCTAACTGATTTAAGTTTACATTGTTTTCGACTATTACTTGGTCACTTATATTTTTAAATCTTGCATATACTTTTATCCCTTTATCTTCATATGTAGTTCCATATTCTACTGTTTCAATATTTTGTCCCTGATATTTTATAATTGGTATTTTACAAAAATACATTATAGCAAATACTAATATAATAATTGCAAAAATCGCAATTAAGATTATTTTTATTTTTTTATTTCCTTTATTTTCACTACTGTGTATAATCATTCTACTGTTTTCATTCATCTCTTGCATTTTTTTACTCCTCCTAAACACAAACCATTTTACATCTTTTTTCTACAATATACAACATCTTTTTTCAAAATTTTCATGTTAATTTTTTCAAATTTTGATTTCTTCAAGAGCCATCCCCTCTTTTTTCTCTTCAGGACCGTCCCTCTTTTCTTCTCTCCAGGACCGTCCCCTTTTTCTTCTCTCCAGGACCGTCCCCCTTTTCTTCTCTCCAGGACCGTCCCCTTTTTCTTCTTTCCAGGACCGTCCCTCTTTTCTTCTCTTCAGGACCGTCCCCTTTTTTTGATTAGTTTGGATGAAGAAAAAGGAACTTGTTTTGGAATTTTTTTGGTGTTTCCAAATTAAGTCCTTTTCTTTGTTTTTTTATTGATTGTCTTGGAAGAATGATTCGAATTCTTCGGCTGAGATTATTTCTTGTTTCATTAGTGCTGTTGCTACTTGTTCTAGTTTGTCCATGTGTTCTGATAGTATTTTTTGTGCTTGGTAGTATGCATTGTCTATTAGTTGTTTTATTTCGGCTCCTATTGAATCTTCGAATCTGTCTCCTAGTAATTCCATTTGATATGGATCTTTTTCTGTGTTTATTGATATTGGACCTACTATGTCGCTCATTCCGTATATTGTTACCATGTCTGTTGCTATTTTTGTTGCTACTTCTATATCATTACTTGCTCCTGTTGATATGTCGTCTAGTGCTAATTTTTCTGCTGCTCTTCCTCCTAGTAGTGATATTAGTTTTTCTTGCATTTCTTGTTTTGATACATAGAATTTATCTTCATTTGTTTTATACATTGTGTATCCACCTGCAACACCTCTTGGTATTATTGACACTTCTTTTATTTCTTTTTGTGTTTCTAAATATCTACTAACTATTGCATGTCCTGCTTCGTGGAATGCTGTTAATTTTTTATCTTTTTCTGATATTACTCTGCTGTGTTTTTCAAGACCTACAGTAACCTTTTTTACTGCATCTTCAATATCTTTATTTGTTATTGCTTTGTGTCTTTTTATTGTTGCTATTATTGCTGATTCGTTTAATATGTTTGCAAGCTCTGCTCCTGTAAATCCTGCTGTGTCTTCTGCAATACTTCTTAAATTTACTGATTCGTCTATTTTTTTGTCTTTAGCATGTATATTTAAAATTGCTTCACGTCCATTTAAGTCTGGTAACCCAATTGTTATTTGTCTATCAAATCTTCCTGGTCTTAATAATGCTTTATCTAGCATTTCTGGTCTGTTTGTCGCTGCTAATACTATTATTGCTTCTTCTGTGTCAAATCCATCCATTTCAACTAATAATTGGTTTAATGTTTGGTTATTTTCACTTTCAGATCCACTTGATGATGTTCTTCTTGATCCTATTGCATCTATTTCATCTATGAATACTATACATGGAGCTATTTTTCTTGCTTTTTCGAATAATTTTCTTACTCTTGATGCTCCAAGTCCTGCGAACATTTCTATAAATTCTGATCCACTCATTGAAATAAATGGTACATCTGCTTCTCCCGCTATTGCTTTTGCTATTAATGTTTTACCTGTACCTGGATTTCCACATAATAGAACACCTCTTGGTATTTTTGCTCCCATTTCTTGGAATTTTTTTGGTTTTTTTAAGAAGTCAACAATTTCAATCATTTCTTGTTTTTCTTCATCTAGTCCTGCAATATCTTTGAATGTTGTTTTTGTTTTTTGAGTTGTAGCATCATATACTTTTCCTTTATCTCCTAAACCTTGCATTTGCATTATCATTACTAATAAAACTATAAGCATTATTGTTGGAAGGAATGATAGTAATTTTTCTCCTACTACTGCTAATAAATTTTCTTCTTTTTGATTTAAATTTATTGTTTTACCTTCTTTTACTTGATCTTGAACAAATTCTATAAAAGCTTCACTTTCTGGAACTTTTACTTCTTTTTCTTCATCTTGATCTTTTAGTTTTACTTTTACTGTAGTACTTTTTTCTTTCATTTCAATTTTTTCTACAGAATCTTCTTTTATTTTAGTAATTAAATCTGTATATGCTAATGTTTTTTCTTCTTTTTCTTTACTGTAGTTCATATATTGAAATATTCCAAAAACTATTCCAGCTATAGCTAAAATAACTATAATAGCAGTAAATAGATATTTCTTTTTATTGCTTTTTTTATTTTCCTTTGGATCCATTATTAAACTCCCTTCGTATATTTGTTAATCATCTTGTATATTATTATTTTCATTATTATCACTTGTTATTAATAAAATTGATGTCATCATATAAATTGTAGCAATTGACGTATACATTATTGAAAAATATTTCATATAAAATCCTGTAAATGTATTTAATACATAATATATAGCACCTAGTAGTACTGGTAGTGTAATTGCATGAACTGCTATATTAAATGTATTTGTAAATGAGAATTTTTTATTTATAATTTTTGATATTATATATCCAATTAATGCAATTACCAATACATCTGTAATTGTTGAAATTATCATTAAAATACATACCCATATAATAATTATTAATATTGCTGGTATATAAAATTTTGCATTTATACTATTTAACATATTAATTATATCATCTTTATTAATATCTTCATAAAAATAATCATTATACTTAATTTTTAAAATATGTTCGTCCATTTTTACTGTACAATATTCTTTTCCAATCACTACTTGTGCCTTATTTTCTAGATCTGAAAGTTCGTCTTTGCTTGTATCTATTATTACATATTTATTAAATAGAGTTTTTGATTCATCATTATTCACATGTAAAATTCCATTTGAATAATTTAAATCTGAAATTTCTGTATTAATTAGATTTTTAAATTCGTTTATTCCTTTATTTACATTTATTATTGTACATGCTGAAAGTATAACCGAATATAATATTACCAATTTGAAAAAATATTTTAAACTTTTTGATATTTTTTCATCTGCTATTTCTTTATAGTAATCAAAATTTTTTATACTTTTTGCAAAATCTATAATAAAAAAATGTCTTTTTGTGTTTTTCACATATTCACCTTCTAAAAAATTCTTTGTAGTAAGCTTTATTATAGCTTACTACAAAGACTATAATTATTGTATTTTTTCTTCGTCCCCATCACCATTGTCTGGGTCAGGATTTGGATCAGGTTTTACATTGTCATCTGGTTTTGTTGTATTATTATCTCCGTCTGGATTATTTTTGTTTGTATTATCATTTTCGTTTTTCTTTTCAACTTTATTTACTGTTATTGTTATTTTTGTATCTTTTGAAACCACTTCGCCTGATGATAAACTTTGACTTAAAACTATTCCATTTTCTTTTGAAGAATCTGATTTATATTTTACTGTTACTTTTAATGTTTTTAATGCTGATTTTGCTTCTGCTTCTGTTTTACCTACAACATTTGGTACAACTACATCATTTGAAATATCTATATCCACACCATCTGTTGGTGATGTTTTATTTGTTGGTCCTGTATGTATTGTACATGTTTCTGATGGTACTGATGATGAATATCCTGTTGTTTTCCAAGATGGATTTCTTTCTTTTTCTGGAACGTATCCAACATATTGAGTACTTGGACAATATTCTGTTGCTAATTTTCCTGATTCTGTACAAACTTTTAATGAATGACCTTCACAATCCTTTGGAACTGCACTTTCTGCAAATACTTCTGAATATGTATCTGAGCAAGATTCTGTAGCTTTACATCCTGATTTTCTACATATTGTTACATGTACTATTCCACTTGGCTCTGTAAATTTTGCACTTGTTTTACCTTCGTGAACTTTTTTCATTACAGCATTCCATACTTTTGCAGCATAGTTTCCACTACCATTTACTACAGCATTATCATCATATCCATACCATGTTGCAGCTGTATAATATGGAGTCATACCACAAAGCCATCTATCTTTATTATCATTTGTTGTACCTGTTTTTGCTCCTACATCAATTCCAGATATTTTGCAACTTGTTGCTGTACCATGATCTCCTTCAACTGGTTGTTTTAATAAGCTTTTCATTACATATGCATTTTGCTCTGACATTACTCTTTCTGTTGTTTGTTTAGATTCTATTACTAATTCGCCTGCTGAATCTTCTACTTTCGTATAGAATATTGGAGAATTGTATACTCCGTTATTTGCTATCATTGAATATGCTGCTGCCATTTGTAATGTTGTTACACCATGTGTTAATCCACCAAGTGCTAATGATAAGTTTGAATCATTTGTTTTACTGTTTTCATTTGATTTTACTAATGATGTAATTCCTGCTTTTCTTGCAAAATCTATTGCATTGTCAGGTCCTATTTCAGACATTATTTTACATGATACGACATTTGAAGAAACTTCTATTGCGTTTCTTACTGTACATGGTCCTGCATATGTACTTGTTGATTTTGGTTCATAATTCTTTCCAAAAGTTGTCGCTGAATTATAATAAACTGTTCCTGCATTTATTATACCCTTTTCAACACCACATCCATATGATATTATTGGTTTAAATGATGAACCTGGTTGTCTTGTACTGCTTGTTGCTCTATTTATACCTGTTGCATCAACATCATTACCTAATCCTCCCATACAAGCAACTACTTGGCCTGTTGTATGGTCCATTATTACCATTGCCGACTGTGAGTGATTTTTTGCATTTGATGAATTTAATATAAATTCATCGCTTTTATAAACTGATTCTATTTTGTCTTGAACATCTTTTTCTTGAGTTGTATAAATTTTGTATCCTCCACCTAATACACGACTTTTTGCATATTCTGCTGAAAAACCTTTTTCTTCAACTAAGTCTTCTACAACTTCATTTATTGCCGCTTGTATAAAGTAAGATTTTACATTTGAACTTGGTAGAGTTCCTTTTGAAAATGCTAATCCATTTTCTACATTTGTGTATGCTGTTTGATATTGTTCATTTGTTATATATCCTAAATCTTTCATTTTTGTTAATACAGTTTTTGTTCTGTCTTTAATTTTTTTGTTGACTTGCTCTTGCTTTGTTGCATCTCCTTCATTTTTAAAAGGATTGTATGTATTTGGTGCATTGTTTATACCTGCTAAAAACGCACATTCTTCTACTGATAGTTCACTTGCTGATTTGTTAAAGTAGTATGTTGATGCCATTTCTACTCCACAAATATCTCCTCCATCTGCACCTAATGGAATTATGTTAAGATATAGTTCAAGTATTTGATCTTTTGAAATCATTTTTTCTACTTGATATGCTCTTGACATTTCTTTTATTTTTCTTTCAACTCCGGCTTTACCAGAATTGTCTCTTTCATTTGTAATATTTTTTACTAATTGTTGTGTGATTGTACTTCCACCAAATGATGAATCTCCTTTTAATACATATGTTGTTGTTGCTGCTAATGTTCTTTTTAAATCAACTCCATTGTGACTATAAAATCTTTCGTCTTCTATAGCAACAAATGCTTTTGGTAAATATTCACACATATCTCCAATACTGATTATTTCCCTGTTTTCATCTCCGGACAATTCTGCAATTACATTGCCGTCTTTGTCATAGATGACAGTGTTTGCATTTGATAGTAATAAATCATCTTTTGATAAAGCAAATTTGTCACTGAAAAATATTCCACAGAATATTCCTACTGCAACCAAGACTAATAAAACTATTAATAATGCAAATATTATAATAACTTTTTTTAGTCTTGGATGTTTCTTTTTCCCTTTTACATTTTTGTTAGTAGTGTTTTTTCTTTTTACATTACTTCCAACATGTCTAACGGAATTATTGTTTGATTTTTTTTCCATATTTATACTCCTTTTCTGGCATTTATTTTTTGCCAAATTTTAACTTCTATAATCATTTAAAAATACTTAATTTATTAATGATTAATTATTTTTAAAATCACATTAAAATTATATTATAAAATGAGAAAAAATGAAAGAGTTTTTCAATATATTTTACTACTTTGACAATAATAATAGTGCTTTTTTTATTAAATTCTCTAAATTATCATCTTTATTATCTAATTTTGGTATTATTTTTTCTACTTCTTTTTTAGTATATCCCAAAACTTGTAATGCTGAAATTAGCTCTTCAATGTTTTGATTTTGATTAATTACAGCTTTTAACTCTTCACTCGAATCATCTTCAACATCAATTGTTTTTAATTTATCTTTAAGCTCTAAAATAATTCTTTGTGCACTTTTTGCACCTATCCCTGGCAATTTTTTAAGTGCTCCAACATTATCTGAAATTACTGCAGCTGCAAATGCAGATGGCTCTATATTAGACAATATTACAATTGCAGATTTTGCTCCTATTCCACTTACTGAAACAAGTAATTCAAACATTCTAAGCTCCTCATTAGATGCAAATCCATATATGCTTATATCATCTTCTCGTACTTTAACATAAGTATGTACTTTAATTATGCTTCCAAGCTCTCCAATTCTTTTCATTGAATTCTCGGACATAAAGATTTTATATCCAATTCCATTTACATCTACAACAATATAATCCAATGTTCTAGACTCAAATACACCTTTTAAATATGCAAACATATCCTTCCTCCCTTGTATACAATTTTATGATATTTTTTTATATCATAGTAAATTTATTATATTTTACCATACGGATTTTTTATTTCAAGTAGTTTTTTATTTTTTGGACGGTCCTTACCTTTTTATTTCAATATTTTCGGGGACGGTCCTTGCCCTTTTATTTCAAGGACCGTCCCTCTTTTTTTACGCAAAAAGAGCCCCATACAGGGGCTCTCTTCTCATAAAAAGTTTCAATTTTTTGTTTGTTAATCTACCATCATGCAATACTTATCTGCAATGCAGAATATGTTGCCAATGGTTCCGTCAGATGTGATTATGGTAAGTATGTTTCCATTCCTTGCCATAACCACAAAAAGTTCATTTTCCTTCAGAGTACCAACCGCAGACTCAGATTCATCTCTTATATACCAGGTTTCACCTGTAAACTTCAAGATATCTCCGGTCTCGATTTCTTCAACTGTCAAAATCTGCTTTTCCTGATACTCATGCTCGACCTTATTCAGGTAAGCAGTGGTGTTCAGTTCATAAAGCTGTTTCTGGTATATTACAACATAGTTTCCATTTTTTTCAGATACTATTGTAATGAATTCGCCAGCATCCACAGTAATTTCACCATCTGAATTTGTCAGTTTGACTTTTTCTGTTGGTGTTACAATATCACCTAACTGCAACTCTTCAGTTGTAGTAGTAGATGTTGTTGTCAGCTTTGTAGATGTTGTAGTGGAACTATCACTTGTTGTAACAGTCGTTGTAGATTTTGTTGTTGTTTTTGTTGTCGCTTTTGTTGTTGTAGGCTTTGTTTCTGTAGTTGTACTTGTTGTTTTAGATTCCATAGCCGTTGTACTTGCCGTGATTGTTGTAGATTCTGTTGTAGCTTTTGTTGTAGCTTTTGTTGTTGAAAATTCAGTTGTTGTCAAAGTCGTTGCCTTAGTTGTTTCAATGCTTGTTTCAGTTGATTGAGTTGTTGTTTCTGTAGTTGTAGTTGTTGTCTCAGTTGTCGTACTTGCAGTTTCTCGCGGAATCGGATCCACATAGAAAAAACTTTCCGAGTCAGGTGTAATTTGCAAATATAAATCAATTCCAAAGTATTCAACTTCATACCAGGATTCTTGCAAGATTTTAATTACCTTGCAATTTTCACCTGCAGACATTTTAGTTACAACGCCGGCCTCCAAAGACGGAGCTGATCTGAGATTCCATGTTTCAACTCCCTTCACAGGATTGAATACCAAGATATCATCACTATAGATCTTTTCCGGTGCCGGTGGCCATGTTGCATCCTGTCCAGCCCCACACTTTGCGATGTATGTCAACAAATACAAAACATCGGTAGTATCTACTTTTTCACTCCGGTCAACATCAAAGACTCTTTCATCAATTTCGACATCAAAACGACTGTATACATCATCCTTGGGATATCCTGCACAAACAAGAGCAATATAATACAAAATGTATATCGCATCGGTTGTGTCCAGTTTACCATCCTGATTTGCATCTCCCAGCAGTGTTGTATTACCTACTGCTGTTGCCGTTGTTGTTGTAGTCAGCATTACACTACTAATTGCAACAACAATGGAAAAGATTATAGCCATTACTTTTTTCATGCTTCATTTCCTCCATAGAAAATAATATTTGAAACTTTTTATGACCCGACATCACTTTTCAGTGAAATCGAAGATTATTATACCATAAATTTACATAATTTTCAATACAAATTTTGGGACGGTCCTTACTTTTTTATTTTTATAATATTTTTTACTTAGACTTACTTATATAAATTCATAGTATTTGAATTTATTTTATTCAAATTTATATTTTTATTTTCTTAATGGTTATTCTAACATTCATTATTTATATCATTCGATTAAAAAAAAATTTAAATTTTTTTCTTTTTATTTTGACATATTTTACATAATATGTTATACTTACTTTTGTAAAAGCATTTAGCAAAGACCTTTTGTTTTTACTCACACGTATTCACCCGCAAAATTTGAGGAGGTCAAAAAAAAATGTCGTATGAATTGTTGATTTTTCAAAGTGCTGAAGAACGGTCGACGTGCCATGCTTGCTCTGGCCACAAATGGGAAAACCAGGACAACATCTTCGGCAAAGAGACGGAAAAGCTGTTGGCTACATGCAAGCATCTTTTTCGTGTCAGCATTGATTGGGAACCTGGAGATGAAGCCAAGTTGTTGAAGAAAATCTATGGAATCTGCAAGGCTCACGGAGTTTATATCATGTGGTATGGCTTGGGTAGCCCTTTCGAACCGGACAAATTTCTTATTTCCGGCAGAGGCCATGACAGACTCGGATTTATCCAGTTCTAATAAATCGTAAACAACTCCGTATGACAACCAAGAGGGATGGTTCTTTGAACCGTCTCTTTTTCTTTTTCAAAGATTGTCTCTTTTTTCTCCTTTCAGGACCGTCCCCGTTTTTCTTTCAAGGACCGTCCCTCTTTCTTCCTTTTCAGGACCGTCCCCGTTTTTCTCCTTCA
>ULNX01018164.1_pt1 | contig 10665 bp, 8 predicted proteins | sample 1952061 | NCBI WGS metagenome assembly ULNX01 (sample SAMEA4835588, study PRJEB28245) | human gut metagenome | biome: gut microbiome; material: fecal sample | place: Denmark | collected 2008 | reverse complement strand
AGCTGGAGTTCAAAATCTAGGTGAATATATATCATTTGATGATTCAGATCCAGTTGTAGATTATAAAGCTGGGACTAAAAAGATTACAGTTACTTCTAATATTCCTTGAGAATTAGGATGATATAGTCCAAATGAAATTGTAAGCATTACACCTGAATCTGGGCAACCTGGAGAAACAGAATTAACAGTTACTTATAATGAGAATACTACATATAATCAAAGGAGTTTCTACTTTAGTCTTTATAAACAAGGAGGCGTAGATGGTCCTAAATGTATGTTTACTCAAACTCCAGACCCAAATAAAGCTGTTCTTATTACAGGCAAATTAGAAACTCCAAGTGGCACTATACCAACTGGGGTAAATCAGATACTTACAGAAAACGATAACTTCTTGAATGTGGCTTATATGCAGGATAATGGAAATTATAGAATATATGCTCAAAAAGGTGTTCAGTTTAAATTTGAAGTGACTGATGGACCTACAGGAACAGTTAAATATACAGAGAATTTAACACTAACAGAAGATACTGTTAAAAATATTACAATCTAATGGCACAAACAGAAATTAAAAAGGTTATTAGTATTGATACTAAATCAAGTAATAAATCAATAAACTCTTTAAAGAAAGATATTGACGCATTATCTAGTTCTCTGAATGATTTAGAGATTGGTACTAAGGAATATAATGAAACTCTTGCATTACTAGGTAAAAGACAATCAGAGTTCAATAAAATTAATGAGCAGATAGCAAGATCTTCAAGAACTACTGCTCAAAGGTTTGAAAGTGTAGCTAAAATATCCACTGGTTTGGCCAGTGGATATGGAGCTGCAACTGCTGCTATTACTTTATTTGGGAAAGAATCAGAAGATTTAAATAAAGTAATGGTTAAGTTACAGTCATCTATTGCATTAGTACAAGGTATTGGAGGTATAAAAGATTTATTAGAAGAATTGCCTACTTTAGGTAATTGGTTTAAGAAATTAACTGATTTTATCTCTCCATTTAATACAGGGTTGAATAATGCTGCCAAAAATCTTAATCAGATTGATGCATCTAAGCTTAATGGCATTGGCACATCTGTTGGTAATGTTGGAACTGAATTAGGTAATATCTCTAAAGTAGTCAAGGATTTAGAAGGCACCAATATTAATTTTAAAGGAGGTATGATTCAAGGAGTAATGGGCACTCCTGCTGAAATATCTGCTACTAATAAGAGTGTATCTAATACCATTCCCATAGTTGGCAAATTTAATGATACTGTTAAGAATTCTGCTAACAGTATGAAAGTCACCAGTGAAGAGTTAGAGAGATTAAAAAGGAATTCTCCAGCAATTGCAGCAGCATTGAATAAACAAGCAGATGCTGCGAAAGGGCTGGCAGATGGGACTTCACAAGCTGCTAAGGCAACTACAGCATTTTCAAAAGCAACTACAGCTCTTAAAACTATTGGTAATGTAACAGTATGGATAGCTTTAGCTACAGCTATTGGATTAGCTATTAATAAGGTAATAGATTATGTATCTTCTATAAGAACAGCTGCTAAAGAGCAAGAAGAATTTAGAAAATCTATCACTGATGCTACTAATCAAATTTCTTCTAAGTCTATTGCTATATTTAAAGAGCTTCAGATAGCATATGAAAGAGTTGGAGATTCAGCTGATGCTAAACAAGAGTTCCTTAATAAATATGCAGATAAGATTAAAGAGACTGGTTTAAATATTAACACTGTAGCTCAAGCAGAAGACGCATTTATTAATAATACTGGAAATTATGTAGCTGCTTTAACAGCAAGAGCCAAAGCTCAAGCTATAGAGGAGCAAGCAATTAAAATCTACGAAGAGTATTTAAATAAACGTTCTGAGCTTGAAAATAAGATAGAAGATACTAATTTTGGAGAAGCGTCTGCTTGGCAAGCATTTAAAGCCACCGCAATGTTTTGGAAGGACTATCAAGGTCAGATATATGAATATACTAAACAAAACAAAGAAAACACTTATAATGAGCTTTCAGACTTAAACAGAGAAATAGAAGAAAGACTCAGAAAGATGTTTGAAGATGTGGCTGAGCTTAATAAGAAATATGGAGGATTTTTTGACATAGAAGTCATTAAAAATAACACTACACAGGCTAAAGAAGAAATAAATGAGTTTGATGTATGGTTACAGAATAGACTAAATGCCAAAAATCCCGTAGACGAACTTGAAGATGAATATATTAGACTATTAGCGCTAGCTATTAAAAATAATAGAAGTCTTGAAGAAGTTGAGGCTTGGCATCAAGAAGAGCTGAAGAAAATTAGAGATAAGGCTAGAGAAGATGAAGAAAATGCAAGAAAAAGTGCTGCGGATAAAGCTTGAGATGATCTGCAGACTGAGTTAAAAAGAATGCGCGAGGCAAGGTATGATATAAAAGATCCATCTTTAGAAATTCCTAAAACTCAATATACACAAGGATTTGCCAAAATATTTGGATTAAGTGGTGAGTTCTCTTATTCAAGCAAAAAAGACATAGAGGGATATAAAGATCGTTTATTAGGAACAGATACTGAAGAAGGTTCTATAGATAAATATAATAATCAAATAAAAACAAGATTGGAGGAGCAGAAGTCTTTTCTATTAAAACAATTAGAAAATGAGACTTTAACAGCTGATCAGAGAAAACTTATTAAACTAGAATTAGATTCTATTGATGAGCAATTAACTGAAAATGAAATAGACAGAGAAAATAAGAAAAACAAAGTTAGAGAAAATGTTAATAAGCAATATCAAGAATCTATAAAAGCTCGCCTTGATCTAGCATCAAAGGTTGCAGGAAGTATGGCAACTATATGAGGAGAGGAAAGTAAAGTAGGTAAAGGATTCGCAACAGCTCAAGCTTTAATTGATACATATAGTGCAGCTAACAGTGCTTATTCTGCAATGGCTGGTATTCCAGTTGTAGGTCCAGCTTTAGGTGCTGCCGCCGCTGCTGCAGCAATTGCAGCTGGTATAGCTAATGTTAAAAAGATTTGAGAAGTAGATGAAACTAGTGGAGCATCTGCATCTTCTGCTTCTGCATCTGTTGCAGCACCTGCTGCTTTAAACACTACTCCTGTAGAATACACTCGAAACTTACTTGGTGATAAAGAGACTGATTTATTAAATGAACCTGTTAAATGCTATGTAGTTGAGAGTGATATTACTAATGCTCAAACTAAAGTTGCAGTTACAGAATCAAATGCAAGTTTCTAAAGTGAGTAAAATTTCTGACACACTACTATGTAAGTTGCTGATTATCAGTGCTTATATAGTAGTGCTATGTCAAAATTTATTTATCTTAGATACAAATTTGAGTAAAAAACTTGACATTTGATAGTATATAAATATATAAAAATAAAAGATTGTAACAATATTACATTTTTAAAATAGCTTATATATTAATAAAAAATGGAAAAAATGTATAATGATCTTCCATTATATCAAGCAATTATTGCTGATGATTGTGATGGAATAGAGTTCGTAGCATTGACCAGTAAACCTGCAACCCAAGTTAATTGGCTTGCTTTTGGGGAATCTCAGAAGTTCTCGATGGATGAAGAAAAACATATAGTTACTTCTTGTTTAATGGTATGTGATATACCTATATTTAGACGGGATAGTAAAAACGGAGAATATTATATTCAATATGATAAAGAAACTCTCCGTTTAATGGCTGAAAAAATGATGTATGATAAGAGAACTACTGATGTAAATATTGAACATTTGGAAGATTCAGTAATTCCTGGAATAATTCTTCAAGAACTATATGTTAAAGATATAGATAGAGGAATTAATCCAGTTGAATTTGCTGATTGTCCAGATGGTTCATTATTTGCTACTTATAAAGTGAATAATCCTGTTATATGGGATGCAATTAAAGCTGGCAAGTTTAAAGGATTCTCTATTGAGGGATTGTTTACTTTAGAAAGACAATCTGATGAATATGAGGAACTTAAAGAGATTCAAAAAATGTTGAGAAAAATAAAAAGAGTTAAACATTAATTAATTATGAGTAAATTCACAAAAATTAAACTTGAGTTAGCTAAGATGCTTGCAAAGTTCAGTGATGTTAAAACTGACAAGGCTGTGCTTACTTGGGATTCAGATGAGGATCTGAGAGAAGGTATGGATGTTTATGTAGCTGATGAAAATGGCGAATATGCACCTGCTGCTGATGGTGAGTATGTTACCGAAGATGGCAAAACGATTGTTGTTAAAGACGGTAAAGTAGAGTCCATTACTGATCCTAAAGCTGAAGTTGATCCAGAAGAGGGTATGAGAACTGTTGAGGTTGATGCTGCTTGTGGAACTAAGAGAGTAAAAGCTGAGGAAGTTACTGATCCTGCTGTTGAAACAGACGGTGTTAAAGAAACTGAGACTGATGCAATCGACGCTATTCATCGCGAAATTAATGAGCTCTATGATATTGTAGATAAGCTTGTTAAGAAAGTAGCAGAACTTGAAGGAAAGTCAGAAGCTACTGAAAAGACTGTAGAAAAAATGAGTAAGATGAGTGCTGCTTTTTCAGCAGAGGAAACACTCGAAAATAAAACAACTGCTCCTATAAGTGGAATAGCAGAAATAGATAGAAAGCTTAAAAACTTTATTGGTTAATTTATAAAATTTTAAATAATTATGGCAAATAGTCCTGTAATGACAACTCTTCCTGCTTATGTGGAGCAAAGACGTCTCCCTCTTATTAAGGAAGCGGTTTTAAAAGCTAAGAGTGCAAGTTTGTTTAATCTTCAGACAGATATTAAAACTGATGCTGCTCTTAACCTGTTATCTACCGATGTTCAGTTCGGTGATGGTCTTACTTGTGGTTGGGATGAGGCTGGAACTCAGACTCTTTCTCAGAGAATTCTTAAGACTGGTAATATTAAGATTAATATGGCATATTGCGATAAGGCTATGCTGAAATACTGGACTCAGTATGCAGTTAAGGTAGCCGCTGGTCAGAAGACTCTTCCTTTTGAAGAGGATTTCGTAAATGCTGTTGTAGAGAACGTAAAAGAGGCTATTGAGGTAGCTATCTGGCAGGGTGATACGGCTTCAGAAACTAATAACTTGAAGTATTTTGATGGTCTGCTTAAGATTCTTGCTGCTGATAATGGTACTGTAGATGTAGAAATTGCTGGAGAATCTGCCTATACTGATATTATGGCAGTTTATAATGCAATTCCTGAGAAGGTTCTTGATGGTGCTTCGATTCTTGTTGGTGCCGATATGTTCCGTAAGTTCGTAAATGAACTTGTTGAGAAGAACTATTTCCACTATAGCGGAGAGAGCCTTAATGGTGAGATTTATCTTCCTGGTTCACAGGTTAAGGTTATTGCTGTTAATGGTCTTAATGGAACTGATAAGATTGTTGCTGGTCAGTTAGACAAGAACTTCTTCTATGGTGTAGATATGATGAACGATGAAGAGAAATTCGAATTGTGGTATTCACAGGATTTCCGCGAGTTCAGATTAGCTATTGAATTTAACGCTGGTGTACAAGTTGCTTTCCCTGACGAAGTAGTATTAGGCGCCAAGGCTTAATTTCAATAGATTTTATTAACTTCTAAATGATATTGAAATTATGGCTTGTTTAATAACTATCGCAGGAATCACACTTGATTGCCAACCTTCATTGGGTGGAATCAAACAGGTATGGATTACCCAGTATGCAGATGTTAAAAGTGTAACGGTTGATCCTGAGAGCAATATGATTTCAGCTATTACTCTTGAGTCTTCAGCTAAATGGTATAACTACCAATTTAGAAAGGCTACTGGTTCTCTAACCTCAACTTTAAATGTAGATGAAAGTGCTGGTGTTAATTATGTAAGTAATGAGCTTGCTCTTGTATTTACAAAGATGGAAACAGCAAAACGAGTAGAGATTGCAGCTTTATCAATTGGTCAGCTTGCAGTTGTTGTTGAAGATAGCAATGGTAAGTATTGGTTCTTAGGTAAAGATGATTATGTAAGCGCTTCCGCTGGTACGGGTGTTACTGGTACTGCTAAAGGTGATCAGAATGCTTATACTCTGACACTTTCAACAGATTCAGATTCTTATCCTTATGAGTTATCTGCAGAAGCTATCCAAAGCGTTGTAGGTGCTTAATAACAGAAAGAGGGGCGAGTATTAATTTACTTGCCCCTTATTTTGTTTATATACCACATAATGAATAATTTATATTTTATAGAAAAATAATATGGCAATAGTATTCACATCAGAACCAGTAGCTAAAAATACTACAACTAAAAATTTAGATTTAATTAAAGCTGCTGAATGTAAGTTACAAGAAAAATCAGTAGAATATACTCAAAATGCAGAGTTTGAAGTACTGCCAGATGAGGGATATGATGGAATGTCTAAGGTAAATGTATCTGTTGATGTAGTAGTTCCTACAGTTCAAGCTTCCAAAGCAATTACAATTACTCAGAATGGACCAATAGAGATTCTTCCTGACTCTGATTATGATGTTATGGAGAAAGTTGAAGCTACTATTAATGTGCCAACTTCTTCAACTTATGATATTACGCAAGCTGTAGTTAATTTATATAGGTTTACGGGAACATCTGTTCCTGCAAATGTTGTAGGTTGAGAAAATTTAGTTGATGGAAGATATAAATGTCAAAGATCAAACATTAAGGAGTTCACTATGCAATTGCCTAAATTAGAAGATGGCAGACATATGTTTACAGAATGTGCTGATTTAACATCATTCACTATTCCAATGCCTGAATTAACAGATGGGTCTAATATGTTTAGCAGAGGTACCTTACCTGGATATAATAGCCTGAAAACACTTAATTTAGATGCTCCTAAATTAGTAACTACTACTAATATGTTTGGAGATTGCATTAGATTAACAGACGTAACATTAAACATTCCATCATACACAAATCAAGAAGGTTCAATAAATCCTATATTTTCAAAATGTGGTGGAATTACTAATCTTACAGTAAACGGTGAGCTTAGAGCAGGATTATATCTATCAGCAAGTACCAATCTTACTACTGATTCTTTAATGTCTGTTATTAATGCATTAGTTGATTTAACAGGGGAGAATAGCAAAACTTTAACATTAGGAGCTACCAATCTGGCAAAATTATCAGATGAACAGAAAGCAATAGCTACTAATAAAAACTGGATATTAGCATAATGGAACATTTACATATTGAAACTAGCATATTTATAAAGTTATACTCTGATGAAGGATATTTTATTACCTCATATAAAGAAGGTGATGATATTAAAGAGTATAGTGCATCAACTATTTTATATTGCCCTTTAACCTTTGATATATCTATTTATAGGGTTATTGATGCAGAAACAAATGAAAGATATTTAAAAGAACAAGAGGAATCTTATAAAAATAAATAATATGGCAAACGAAACTGAAAAGACAATTCTTCCTTATCTTAATGTCCTTGAAGTCGAAACAATAGATAAGTCAAATGTGACTAAAGTTATTGTTATTGACAAGGATGATGAAGTTAAGGTTATGGATGGTTCTCAGTTAGCTACTAATAGCTATTTTGATCTTCAGAATAAACCTGAGATCAATAGTATTGAGTTAAATGGTAATATGACTTCAGAAGAGTTGGGATTAGCGTCATCTGAAGATATTGTTACTATTAATTCTGAGTTAGAGCAAATAAAGAGTACTATTCCAAGTGCTGAAAATATTGATAATCAGATAACTGAACGATTAGCTGATTATCCAACTAAAGAAGAGGTTACAACTGAAATTTCAGATGCAGTTGCCAATAAAGCTGATAAATCTGAGATACCAACAAAAACTTCACAATTAACTAATGATAGTGGGTTTATTAGTAGCTTAGATGGATATGCTACTGAAAAATGAGTTGAAGATAATTATCTTACAAAAGAAGCTACTGAAAGTGCAATAAATTCTAAACAGAATAAATTAAACCAAGGTGATGGTATAGTAATTGAAGAGAATACTATTTCTGCAGATTATAATACTATTCGTAACAAACCATCTTTAAATGGAACTGAATTATCTGGAGCAGCTTCAATCGTACCTGCCATTAATATTCAATCAGTCCCATCTAAAGTTACTTTAGCTCCTGTATTTGGTAATCAAACTGGAGAAGCAGTTGAACTTCCAATATATAATACAGAGACTAACCAAGCTGGTATTGTTAATGGCCCTCTATACGCACAATTAGCAGATAAATATACCAAAGCTGAAATTGATGCTTTAAATACAGCTATTAATAAAGAGATAGCTTCAAAACAGGGAACGCTTACAGCAGGAAAGAATATATCTATTATAGATAATGTAATCTCTGCTTTTGAGAATCATTTCTTACTTAATTTAGATGAGAATGATCCTGTAAGACAGAAACATATCTATGACTTTATTAGAACTAATCTGGACTTCTATTTATTCTGCCAGATTACATATAAAGGTGATATTATAGTTATTCCTGTTGCAACTATTGAACATCCTGAAACTATTGATTTATATGGCTATTATTTCCAAGATAATGGTGTATTAGTAGTTATTAATGCAATCTTAGTAAATAATGGTAATATGACTGTTAAAGTTACTGAGATTGATCTTATTAATAAAGGATATACTAAAGAAGAAGTAGATGCCAAACTTGAGGAAAAACAAGGAGTATTTGCTCCTCAAGCTCCATTAGCTTTTAATGAAGATAAGACTCAATTATCTGTAGATTTATCTACTTATGCAACTAATGATAAGGTTAATACATTAGAAACTTCTTTAGAAGGAAAAATAGATCTAAAACAAGATAAAGGAGATTATGCTTTAAAGAGTGATATTCCAACTAAAGTTAGTGAGCTTACTAATGATTCTAACTTTGTAACTGAAGCAGAGGTTTCTGGAGATTTAGCAGGTAAAGCAGATAAGACTTATGTTGATGAGCAGCTTGCTACTAAACAGCCTGTAGGAGATTATGCAACAAAAACAGAACTTGCTGGTAAAGCTGATTCTTCTGTGGTAGAATCTTTATCTACTCAAGTAGCAACTAATACTTCAGACATATCAATTATTAAAACAAAGCAAGAAGAAGATGGAAATAAGATTGATTCACTTGATAAAGAGATGGCTACTAAGCAAGATTTACTTGTAAGTGGAACTAATATCAAAACAATCAATAGTCAGTCTTTACTTGGAGAAGGTAATATAGAAATTGAAAGTGGTTCTAATATTCCATTTCTATTTATAAATTCCACTACTCATCTTTCTGGAGATTTCGCTGCGGTTAAGAATGCTATAGCTAATAAAACACCATTTGAGCTTTATTATGTAAATATTCTAGGTTATGGTGATGTAGCTGCTCCAGAAGTATGTTTTGTTTTAGGAGAAAATATTCAAGCTACTTTCCATTTTGAAAGTACTACAGCTAATCATACTTTGGTTCAAACTACTATTACTCCAACTGGAGTATCAGCAGATACTAGTTATCATAGTTATCAAGAGCAATTAGTCTCTGGGACTAATATAAAGACTATTAATGGTGAAAGTATTTTAGGAGAAGGTAATCTCGAAATATCTGGAGGTGGAGGGACTACTGACTATACTCAGTTAACAAATAAACCTCAGATTAATTCTGTTGAGTTATCTGGCAATAAGAGTTTATCAGATTTAGGTATTCAGCCTGCTGGAAACTATATTGAAGCTGGAACTGGAACCCAACCTCAAATAAATACTATTACTGTTCTAACTCAATCAGAATATGATGGTTTATCAACTAAAGATCCTAATACACAATATTTAATTGTAGAATAATATGAATATTAGAGATGATTTAAAGACATTTTATGTAGGTGACAGACAAGGTACTGCTATTTATGTCGGCAGTACCAAAGTCTGGCCTATCAATCCTTGTAATCCACAGATGGTTACAGTTGCTAATCCAGTTCCTCAAGGTACTACAATAGTTGATCCTTGCAGTTATGTATTTAGCAGTTATGATGGAACTATAAATGATATACAAAGGGATTGAATGGGTAGAGGATCTGGCCTTACTTCTACAGTAATTAGTTTTACTGCTGATTTAAGTGAATTAGCCCTTAATATAGATGGTGTACCTCTTTGTAGTATTATAGGTTCTGCTCAAACATATGCAGATGTAAAGTTAAATAGTGGAGATTTAAGTAGAAAAGGAGGGTTTTTTAAAACATCTCATTTTGATCTAAATAACCAGGAGATTACTAATCTTAATGAAGCATATGGAAGATGGTCTAGTGAATCTCAATTTTGGGGTCAAACAATACATAGTGCTACTTTATCTAATGTTAAAATACCTACAACTACTAAAGAAGTAAGTGCAAATTATTTATTTATTGGAGTAAAAATAGATAATAATGATTTCTCTGTAATGAATAATTTTCAAAATCTTGTATTAGTAGATCCAAAATGGGCATTTGCAGATACAGCTGATGGAGCTACTAATATAGATAATATAACGATTAATATTCCATTTAAAGGAGATTGTAATCATATGTTTCATAGAGCATTATATCTAACAACTATTCCAAGTAATTTTACCTTTACTGGAATTACAGATATAAGTTATATGTTTAATAATTGCAGTAAATTAATAGCTACACCAGAAATAGATTGTCATCTTGTTACAGACTGTACTAGTTTTGCTGCA
>ULNX01009257.1_pt1 | contig 10678 bp, 8 predicted proteins | sample 1952061 | NCBI WGS metagenome assembly ULNX01 (sample SAMEA4835588, study PRJEB28245) | human gut metagenome | biome: gut microbiome; material: fecal sample | place: Denmark | collected 2008 | reverse complement strand
CTTCCAAGTCGTCATAACTCTGGCCGCGGGCCCGGCGCTCTTCTATCCTATCCTCTATATCGGACTTTTCCTCTTCTAGGTCCAATAGCTCTTCTTTTGATGCATAGGCGCAGTTGAGCGGAGCAAAGGCAAGTGTCAGCAGACACAACGCTATACATGTGGCCTTTATGATTATTGAGCTGGATTTCATGTTGATACCTTCTTTACCTCATCACATACATAAAATTGCCCTTAATCTACTAATTCTTCCCTATTTCCCTCAACACCCTCTCCACGCACATATCTAAATTCCTCTTAATATCCGACTCCCAAAACCTTAGCACCGTCCAACCATTATCACGTAGCTCAATGGTATTCTCCAAATCCCTCTCCACATTACGCTTAATCTTCTCATGCCAAAAATCCGCATTGGTATGCACATCATAACGCTCAAATGTCTTACCATGCCAAAAATCGCCATCACAAAAAACAGCTATCTTGTATTTCGTAATAACGATATCCGGATGACAATTAAAGAGCTTTATATTTTTACGATAACGCACTCCCCTATGCCACAATGCTTTACGCAGGGACACTTCAATCTTAGTGTCCCTGCTTTTTATTGCTACCATGTTTTTATGTCGTTGAGATTTGGTCAGGTTGTCCATCTTAATTCAACCTTTTTTATAATTTGCTTTTCGTAGTATCCCTGTAATTTTATTGGCTATGGCTTTAGCTAATAAAGGCGGAACTGCATTTCCAACTTGTTGATACTGTTGATCTTTTGTCCCGCAAAAGACGAAACTATCCGGAAAAGTCTGTAACCTAGCAGCTTCTCTAACGCTAATGGCTCTATCGAGCATTGGATGAATCCACATGGATTTTCTAACATTTACAACTGTTCCACTCGGCTCATCATAATTGAGTCTCAAATAAATCGTGTTCTGCGTTCTTTCAGCATTAGTATATGTATTTATCTTCATTTTTTCATCCAAAGAGTGAAAGTTCTCTCCTTGTTTGATAGCTTTGAATCTCTCCATTGCTACATCTGTAGTAGCTGTTGTTATATGATTCATCAATAATTTGCTATCTCGCAATTTTTGTGCCAACTCAGATAAGCCATCATAAGTGCCCAAAACCAATCCTTTATCTTCCTTAAGATTATAGAAAGGCGGAAGATTTTCTAAATCTCCAATTGCATCTCGTACAGTGCGTAGAGGTTTAGCAATATAGTTAGGACTAGGTAAGCTAATCTTCTTAAAGACAGATGATTTTATACCCATTATCACATATCTACTTCTCTTTTGCGGAGCACCATAGTCAGTCGCATTAAGCACACCGCTAGCAATATTATAATTATTTCCAGGAGACCCCAATACAGCTTTTATATAGTCTAATACTGAGAAAGTTTTTATGTGAGCTACCAGTCCCTTTTGCATACTAAACTTCTTTACATCAATCTTATTATCATAAAGTTCTTGTGCTTTACGGAGCATTTGTTGATAATTAATAGCTGTAGTTAAAGCTACTTTTAATTTATTTAATTCTATTAATCCTTTATAATAAAAAATAATATCCATGGCAGCACTTCTACAAGCTTTAGGAACAGTATCATCAGATAATTTTTGATTATAATATTCCCATGCAAGTTTGGTTAAAGACTCCTCATGTTTACTCAGGCCTAATAATAGTTTTTTTTCATTTTTAAATAACTTATAGATTATATTTGCTTCATGAAAAAAAACTTCACTCCATTGATACCTTTTTACCAAAGCAGGAGAGTTTACTAATACTTTTATATCTTCAGTACAATACTCTCTGGATAAAAGTAGGAGCTCGTCATCCTTTGTCTCAATCTTGTATTTCTCAATATTTACTTTATCAGCTTCATTCATAAAAAATTTATGAACATCAGATTTCAGCATACTTACATTTTCCATGACAAACACGGTGGGTTGAAGTTCGAGTATAGCTCTGACATATTCTTTTACCAACATATTATTTTTATTAATGGCATTACTTTTTTGCCTATTGGCATTAGAAAAGCCCTGACACGGCGGTCCTCCAATAACAACATCAATATCACCATACTTTCTTTTCAACGCTTGATAATCTGCTTTTGTAACATCATCATATACATCAACGCCAGCATGGTTTTTCTTATAAGTTGCCTGCATAGCAGGATTAAGCTCAAAAGCTGCTTTAATATCAAACTGACCTGTTAATTTAAACCCTAAACTCAGGCCACCAGCACCTGCAAATAAATCTATTACACTAAATTTCTCCAAACTCAATCTCCTCCTTGCCCATTAAACCCATTTTGTTTCGCAATCTGCAATAAAGCCAAGAGGCGAGTACTCTGGTAGGCACTAGGAATTTGCGTTGGTACAAGCATTGCGTACTTTAGGGCTTTTCTCTGTTCCATAGAACAATTTATTTTCTTTTTGCTTATGAATAAGTTAAGATTTTGCCAATATTGTGCACCTAATTTTAATACTGTTTCTTGCGCTTCCATATCAGATAAGATTTTTTGATCTTTCTTTGCATCTCTATCAGCAGTCTTCTTTTCATTTTTATCTATTAAAACAGCTTTTAAGCCATCGTCAAGCTTTAGCGTACATTTTTTGACCTTCTCCCAACATGCCTCTCTTTTACACCACTGAGTGACGTTAATTGTAGGTCTATTAGGATCAGTAATTGTATCAAAAACAAATTTGCTAATTTTAGTTAATTCACTCATAACTTGAACAGGCACGGATTGTTTAATCCAAATCAATTGTAAATCTAAATCATGCCCTCAAACTGCTGTCTTATCATCCTGTTTAACAAGGCAATTGTATAGGTAACAATATTAGCTCTATAGCCTTGTGAAAACCAAGGCTGATGACTTACAAGGGTCTCTGTTTCCTTAAACAATTTAACAAGTGCTACAGTTTCTTTAAAGTATTTTTCATTAAATTGTAAATGGTCTTTTTCCCACTTTTCGTCAATAATTTCAGCAAATTTTATAAAATTTGCCTGGGCACCTTTGCTTACTACTTGAGGTAATCCCGCCCAGGAATTTCTTACCTTAGCTAAATCAGTTTTAGTTATAACCTGTTTTTTGGGATTTTGTAATAAAAACTTAGCTTTTTGTGCTTTAGTAAGATTCATCTGTGCTTGGTTAAATTGGCCACGAGCACGCTCATAAAACCAGAACGTATCATGTTGTGACCCACCAGAAGCAGGAGCAAATGTCCTTCTTGAAATTTGTTCCATTCTGACATGAAATGGATGTGTTGCAAAGAAATCTGCATCACTAACCTTATTTTGACTATTAGATGACCTAGATATATTTCTAATAAGTTCATTAGCCTTATCAAAATCGGAATCGATTTCGGTTAACTTCATTTGTACAAAAATCTTACTCAGGTCAGCATCATCTTTTAGTTTTGCATTAAACAAGGACGCGGTTGTCTGTCCGCCATTTATAATTTGAAAATCTTTAACGTATGTTATTACATCGCCGTTTGAAGTAGACTCAATTTTTAAATCTCTAGCAGTTGCAGAAACACCATTATTATATGCAAAAAAATTTTGAGGTTTACTTAATATGGTTTCCCGGATTTTTTTGTTAACAGCTACTTTAGTCGACAAGAAAGATCTAACATTACCTTCAAGTAACTGGCTACCATAATGGTTATATATATCTGCTAATATCTCTCCTGGTATTATACATAAATAACTTCTATATTCATTTGTAGTCAAGCTATTTGCCCTTAAACAAGGAATCCCTCCACCATTAGTTAAAACCTTAAAGTCTATTTCTACATCCTGTCTGCCTAAATCAGAGAAGCAAACTCTAAAAATTCTTTCAACATCCCAGATTTGGCATTCTATTGGAATATTATATAAAGAGCGGGCCTCAATCTCGTTAATTCTATTACTCATCAAACCGTCAGTAAGTAAAATCAATCTAAATTTTCTAATTCGCTCTTTTTGGCTTATCATCAATTCAGCTAAATCAGATACGGCTGTACTAGGTTCTAATTGTACTGAGAGGTTGTTCCCATATACTTCGTCGATAAAGTAACAAAGTTTATCAAAAAAGCTTTTTGCATCTGTTTTTGTCAGTTTTTCTCTATCAATATCACCAGTATAATCGGCAATCAGCAATGTGAACGACATGTCAAATTCATCTAAAGAATAGCCATCAACCCTAAATTTTCTATTTCTTTTTCCAGTATTTTGATAAAAAGAATGATAGAAATCCGCCAATACTTCAGCATTCCTCAGATAATTGGTTGCTGTTTCAACAAAAGCTGCGCTAGAACCAGCACCGTCCGTAGCAGCGGTAGCCTTTATATCTTCTAAAAAATCCTTTTGAAACTCTTTGACATCCATTGTGATTGCCTCCAATTAAACCTAATTTACTCTAAATTTATCAATAGCAGCTAGGCTAAGTTCATACTTGGCACTCACTATCTCACTCGGTAGATTCTTTTCGGTTAATTTAGGAAAAGAAACACTAACATTGTAAACTCTTTTTTCTTTAACATTAAATTTATTGTTTAAATAAACATCAGCATCCATGACAAAATAACCTGATAATGCCAATTTACACATAAATAGGTTTTGGTTATTTCGATTCAGATTGGATTTAACTCGTTCAACAAGTGTTGGGAGAGATAGGATGCTTTTACCGTTTGCTGATGTTTTATCCATAAAATAAACAACTAGCTCACCAGGGAAAATTCCACCCAATTGCTGAATCGATGAAATTGTAATGCTCTCAGAAGCAATTGTAGTTGTTTTTATCTCTGACCATGAATCCATAAATATAAAATCTTGATCAGCACCTTCAGGCCCTACCCACGCCTCTACAACCTTATCTTCACCTAAAACTTTAATCTTTTCTTCAAGAAACAAAATTTCTCCAATAAGGCCCTTCTGCTGATTGATGGATAAAGTTAAATTATTCCCTTTTTGAAAAAGCTTCATCCAGCTTTTAAATCTTTGTAATATTGCCTCTTCTGTGTTCTTATTACCTAAAGCTACATTCATTAAATCCCAACATAATTTGATAAACAGCTCATCTAGAGTCGGATAGTTTAATACAAATTTTAATGCTAACTTACCACTATCCAACATAACATAATCCGCTGTTATAGCAACGGATGAGACTATAGGTTGCTTATCGAAAACTCCAGACACCATCAAACATTTATTTGACATACCTATATGTCCGATATGGAATGATAACTTGTTAGAACTCGACACAAGAAGAAATCCGCCTGTTAATGGATCGATGCTATCCCATTTATTCTGTAACTCTTCAAGCGATAACATCATCATCACCTTCATCTTCGACGTCAACCCAATTACTTAGCTCTCTAACATTAACTACATATTTAGCCTTTTTTGTCTCTTTTTCATTTTCACACGGAAACCCAAGTCCTAAAGCAAAAGCTACATCTGGATCACCATCTTCTCTCATTTCTAAAGGAGTAGTATTTTTCAAAATATGTATAAGCAATAACGGATTTCTGCCCTTAACCAAGTAAGTGACATCTGTTATTGTACCTTGAGCATTCTTTCTTATATCTTTAATTTCATTTTCACTTAAGCCAACTTTTGTACAACCGCCTTGTCCTACTCTAACATGGTGGTCGCTTACTCGCAGCATATTTAAAACACTAGGTGAATGGGGCATACTTCTTCCTTCAGGAATAACATTAATATGTTGACTAACTAAGTCTAAATCTACATATTCACCTTTATCTTCACCCTGCGGTATAGCTACATCCCAAGCTTTAGAATCCATCTTATCCAAGATATAATCACTTAATGCAAAAGATTGGAAATTTAAATTCCATGGATGAGTAACAAAGTTTTTTACTAGATTGGCTATAATATCCTTTGGTACATTCTTCCATACATATGCTTTAGTGTAACTATCAAGCTTTACTTCATCAATTTCTGGATTTGTGGATATTTGTTGAAGGAAATTCCTGCAAAGCAATTCATTCGCGTCAATTGTATCTTTATCTGCTCTTAAACGAGCAGTCTCTAGTAGTCGTCCTGCAACTGTTATAGGACGTGCAAACGATTTACCAGTACGCATCTTATTCTTAGCAGTTACAAGTAGAGAACATGGAGCCTGTCTAACTTTCAAGCCAAAATCATTAGGAGTTAGATGCTGATCTTTCATCCTTTCAAACTCAATTTTTAGCTCGTTAACAGCATCTGTAATATAACCGTACCAATCTATTGCCTCTTCTGCCATCCAAATTTTAAAAATATCACCATAATTAGGACGATAGCCAAACCATCTACCCATCTGTAGTAATGTATCGTACATCATTGTATTCCGATAGAAATAACTTACACAAAGGCCTTCCAGTGTTATACCTCTAGATAAGCTGTTACCACCTACTGCAATTACTCTCATCCCAATATCTTTATAAGAATAATAATCCAAGGATGCAGCACCATTTTTTTGGTTCACAGACCGTACTTCTATTCGGCGGGCAGAATTAAACAGGTATCGCTTTAATATAGTTTCCCAATCTATATTTGCAATAACAGTTAGATTGTACTCATCCCATGTATTCTTTAACGAAAAAATTGACTCTATTTTTAAAGCCTGTTCAGTAGGCAATTGTGCATAGTTTTCCAAATCCGACTGAATTTGACATACATACTCTTTTATAATTTTTGCTGTCTTCTCTTGAACTTTAGTAAACCGGCTTACGTTCACCAACATGGACCTGTGTTCTTTAGTATCTTTTCTAAAATCGGTTATAGCTGTTGCCAATATGAAATATCTTATAGCTTTCAGCATGCTTGCAGGCAAATCTTCAAGTCTTTCAGCTAAATCTTTTTTATGCTTAAATACAAAAAAAGGTATCTGCTCCTTATTTTCTATAGGAATAAGACTATCACTGAATTCTCCTTTATCCCTTTTTTTCTTATCCCATTCGTCTGCATCTCCACATCCAAAAATTCTGTCTGCTCCAATATAAAGTGTAGGAGTTGGTAATACCGTTATAAAATCTTTTGGAAATAAGTCTCTGTATGTCATATCACTATCCGGATCAATAAAAATATTAGCAAATGGTGTCGCTGTAATTCCTAAATAAGATGCTTGTTTAAAAGCATTTAAAATATTTCTTATAGCAGCATTGATTGCAGTGGGATCATTATCCTCTGAATTTGTGTTTATTGAAGCATTATCAGCCTCATCGTCGATCAATAACAATGGCAAGTCTATAAGACCACTTTTAACATCGGCATTATTTTCAATTAGCCATTCACAAAGATTATTCAAAACACTTTTATTCTTCTTTACAACAAATAAAGCTGTACCATTATAATTTCTTAAACTTAATCCAAAGCTCTTAACAATTGACTTTTTGAAATCAGTAGCCACAGATGTAAAATATGCTATTTTTTTATCTGGATTGCGAGGTGGAATAGTACCTACACCAACAAGCGTATTTCTTTTCTCTTTACTTGCTTTTTTATCAAGGGTATATCTACTATCAACACCCACAAATTCCGCATCTAGCCTTCCCTGTGTTTGCACTCTGAGGTTTTCCATCATACCTGCCAATACGATAATTACCTTATATCCCGCATCGGCTGCCTTATTACAAATAGCCGTATAAGTTGCCGTCTTACCTGATTGCACATCACCGACAAGCAAACCTCTCCTTTGGAATCGGCGTTCATGGTCATTAGGGTTCCCCAAGTCATCCATGATGCCATTTGTCGTTTCATTAAGTTTCTTAATTATTTCAGTTCCCCATTGCTTTCTTTCCAGTAAATATTTTTTATACCTATTCCAATAGTATCCATCATTTGTGTGAACAAAATACCATGATTGATGATTATCATCTTGACCTTTTAATGTTACAGCTTCTCCCATTGTATGAAGTATATTCTCTGCTAACCTGACTTTAAGTGATTCAAACTCCTCATCCGTAATGGTATACACAGCAGAGGTCATCATTCTAAGACATTCAGCTTCCTTGTTGATTTCCTCTATTGTAGGCAATTTATCTTTAAATTTAGTGTTAATGGATGCTCTGACCATAGCAAATATCAATTTCATGTTTTCAGTCATCAAAATCACCCCTGTTAATTGCTTCCTCTAACTTATTTGCATATTGAGAGAAATTTTCTGTACAGCTAAGCGATCTTACAAAGCTAATACGGACTTCGTTATTCGAAAAACTTCTAGCTAGTATTTTCATTTGTTCAAGCACTTCATCAAATCCCTTTTCTTCTACCAGCTTTTTATCTTCTGTCAGGTCAACATAAAGCTGATTCAATGGCAGAGATGTGCTAACTATATCCATAATACTTTTTATTTTATCCTCTATTTCAGGGCCACATTCTTTAAATACCTGAAACATAGGATGCTCTTTATTTACTTCATAGATAATACCACCATCTCTAGTTATCAAACGATTCCAAACATGGACAGCATCATCAGTCACTTCTTTTTTACCACGATAAGTCCACGTACGTTTGCTACCTTCTGAAATTTTATCGATTATAATTGCCAAATTTTTTCTCACCAATTCAGGAGGAATTGCTTGTGATTTTTTTATATCGAGAGTCCACAAATCATCCAACGAGTTAGGAATATCTACTTGCACCCTAGCTAATTTAGATAATTCCCCTTTTCTCATAAGCCTAAACCATGTGCCACCTACTATTAATCTTTTGTTTCGGTAAACATAAAAACCTTGCTTCTTTCTAAGCCCCTCTTTTCCTCCCATCTCATCTATTTCTTTTTTGGTTAATTTTGATATATGGGGCAGTATGAACGGTCTCACAAGAATCTTCTCCCCATTAACGATAATACTCTCATCATCCATTAACTGTTGGCTCTTTTTGATGCAGAAAGGATCGGCAGGAATAACTGAACTATTATTCATTTTGATTGAAAGCTTTTTTAATCCTTGTTCTCCTGTTAAATAACGATGAAATACCAATGACAGATGTTCTCTAATACTTATCATTTTTTTAGAAAAAGCATTTTGAACATCAATATCCCCAATAGAAAACTTATCGAGCTCTTCCCATATTACTAAAGTTCCATGTTTATATTCAGATAGCTTTGCCCAATTAATCTTACTCTTTATTTCTTGCTCATCCAAAATAATCAGAGACCAAGACTGTGCTTCATTCACATGATTTAAGTTCCATTGTGCACCAGCAACACTGTCATTTTGTTTACTGATTACTGTAAGTACACGGCACTGTGACAAAGAAGCAGTCTTCATACCTAAGCCATACCTACCTAAATCCAAACTTGATCTTTTATCCAAAGGATTGCGGCTACCGTATTGCATGGCTTTTACTAGTTCATTTTCATCCATACCTTTTCCATTATCTAAGATGGATATATATGCTCCGTCTAAAGGGAAAAAATCTATGTCGATTTTGCTTGCCTTGGCAGCAATACTATTATCAATAACATCTGCTATAGCAGCTTCTATAGAATACCCTATTGCTCTTGTAGATTCCATAAGAATAGGAGCAAAAGGAGGAACATCTTTATAACGCATAATTATCACCTTTGAAATATAACATCATTATGATACTCTAATAAAACTTTTGAAGGTTTGAAACTCTCAGGTAAAGCAATTTCCTTGCCCTTATACGATGTTAACCACATCCTCGTATTTTCATCCATACAAGCATCTTTTAACTTATTCGATACCACCATTCTAAATTTTTCATCAAAGGTAATTAAGCCCCTATCAAATGCTTTATCATGGAATACATTTAAACACAATCCATTAGATGGATTAGTTCTTTCTGTATGCTCGTCACTACAAGCCCAAGGTTTAATGTGACTAGCAATCAGCAATTCTCTGAGAGATAGACCAGTAACACAGCACCTATGATGATATATATTCAAAATTACACGTCTAAAATATTCTTGCCCAAGTCTCGTTTTAACAACAGATTCTTTGTATCTACCATCTGGTAAATCCTCAAATTCAATGGGCAGTTCTACAATTTGACCATATTGATTCTTAAGAATCTGATTCGCCTGATAAGCTAAATCCTCTAGATTGCAACTAAATTCCTCAAAAACTGTTTTATCAAGTTTACTTGCGTTTTGTAATCCGCTCTTATTGCGTTGTTTTACCATTGGATCAAAACTTGCAAGGTTGCACACTTTCATTGCAACAGAAGCAGGAGTACGGCCAATTATACTAGCAAGCTGCACTACATCTTTATTTGACTTTGACGCTTTTGAAAAAGAAATCTTTAAATATAAATCCATTGCCAAAATGGTTTCTTCCCTACTCCATTTTAGGCCGCTTCTCATTGTCATGTCTAACGCATCCTTACATATTGAGATTCCGAATCATTCACTAGAATAATACCTATTCAGTATAAAATTCTATGGTGCAACTTTTTTTCCTGCTAATTAGTAAATTAATTTCTCGAAATCGTATGGCTAATTTCTAAGTCTAATCTCTATTATTTTACCAAATCACATGGACATTCGAGTGGTCAACACCTACACCCCGTAGCGCCAAGAAGAAATTATTCTTTGCAATTATTAACGCACAGCAGCGCCCCGAGTGTATTGTACACCGCAACGCTGCATAAAAGGTCGCCGTGCAAGCGACAAGTATAAAATCTCCAATTCAGTAATCCAATCACGCCCCCTCCTACGCCTCCAAATTTC
>ULNX01050108.1_pt1 | contig 10801 bp, 9 predicted proteins | sample 1952061 | NCBI WGS metagenome assembly ULNX01 (sample SAMEA4835588, study PRJEB28245) | human gut metagenome | biome: gut microbiome; material: fecal sample | place: Denmark | collected 2008 | reverse complement strand
CTGTGCCAACTTTTCTATTTCTACCTCATCTTTAGGCAACTTTTTAGTTACCAAAAACTCCTCATAAGCATCACAGTAAAGCTTAACTTTATCAGTAAACGCTATTTGCTTTCCATGATCAAGCCAAAGAATCTTATTACAAAGCTCCCTAACCTGACCTAATGAGTGGGACACCAAAATTCCGGTCACTCCACTAGCGAGAATCTCTTTCATCTTGTCCCCGCTCTTTTTACGGAAAGCGCCATCACCAACAGAAAGGACTTCGTCTAAAATCAAGATATCAGGCTGCACCAAACAAGCAATAGAAAATGCCAAGCGACTCTTCATACCGCTGGAAAGCTGCTTAAATAGCCTATCCTGAAAATCCTGAAGTTCTGCAAACTCAATGATAGCATCATATTGCTCATCCATAAACTTGCGAGTATATCCTAGTAAAGCCCCACGCAAATATGTATTTTCCCTAACAGTTAAGTCACCATCAAATCCACTAGCCAACTCCAACAATGCTGCGACACTGCCATTAATCTCCATATGACCTTCCGTTGGCACCATGATTCCAGAAACCGCCTTAAGCAGAGTAGACTTGCCTGCACCATTTGTTCCAATAATTCCCAGCATATCACCCTTTTCCAAAGCAAAGGTAATATGCCTGTCAGCCCAGAACTCAGTTACATGATAGTTTCCCTTTAATCTACGAACGACATATTCTTTCAGTCCAATATTCTTAAAATCCCCTGTTAGATAACGTATAGAAACCTTTTCAGCTTTGATTACATTCACTGTAATACCTCCAGCTATTTGTTAAAATTGGTTTTTAATTAAACATATCATATTTCTCTATAAAGTATTTTTTAATAAATTCTTTAGAGGCAATATATTTAAATATTTTAATTCTTAGCATTTCAACAAATGAACAAACTATATAAATTACTAAAGCAGATAATACTACTTCTAAAATCATTACTGCAGCATTTTGTTTTACAAAAACTTTTGAAAAACCTCTGAACGCTCCTCGCCAAATCAAAGGATGTAAATGAATAAGATATACACCAAAAGCCGCAGCAGAAAATCTAGATATAAAACTCCGTATTTTTGTTTGAGTAATCCTCATCTTTGAGAAATAAATGAATAACGCAATAGCAGCAAGAATAATTGTCGGAGATGTATACCTTATAAACATACTAGCTACTATATATTTCTTATAACAGATATCAAATATGAGCTTCCATATCCAAGTGAAAGAAATAGCAATAAAAAAAGTTTGCAAACTGATTTTAGATGAAATCTTGTTACATATATCTAGCCGCCTTAATGCTCCACCAACAATAAACAATAATAACAGCCATATCAGAGAATATCCTCTATTAAGATTGTATGGATCTTTCATTATTAATGTTGGAATAAAGGAAAACACTACAAACATTATATATAGCAACTGTTTTAAGTTCCCAATAGAAAGTTCATTTATTGATTTGTTAAAAAGAGGAATCAAGAAGAATAGTCCAAAATATGCAGTTGCATACCAATAAACTCTCGTAGTAATAGGGAAAACCCCCATAAGCCACATCTCTGAAGTTATTTTGCTTCCACAAAAATAGAAAATAAGGTTAATTCCTAATGCATAAAATATTATCTGTAGCCAAAAACTTACTATCTTATTATTGCTAATGGTTTTGTCAAAATAGTTATAACCAGTAAGTAGCGCATAACAATTCACAGCGCAATAGGCAAATATTTCAACATACCAAGCCATTGCATATTTCATAAGATAGACATTTGTGCCCTGGGGGGGTAATTCCTTTAGTATTCCCCCTTGTCCCAAGACATGCAACAGCAAAACCATATACATTGCTACCATTCTAAGTAAATCTAGTCCATAGTTTCTATCATTCATCTTTATATTTACACACTTTCTGTTATACGTAGTACAAGAATCTATGATTATATCTTTTATAAATCCATCCACCTATGAACACAGAAATTAGTGCATAAAATGCGCACAACAAATGATATTCCATTGAAGGAATGGTTCCCTTTAAAACTACTGTACGAAAATAATTAATATAGGTATATATAGGATTCAATAGAAAGAAGCTTTGATATTTTGCTGGCAACGTATCTACATTATAAAAAATAGCCGAACAATACATTAAAAGTAGTGTAAATACATCATATAAATAACCTATGTCCCTATAGAATACATATAAGGCTGACAGAATCATACCAATTCCAATGTTGAACACTACTAAACAAGTAATAGGAAATATCAAAGAAACAAAATGTAATCCGAAGTTAACATTATCAAGAAAAGCAAAAATAAAGAAAACACATAAAGTTAACAGAAAATTTATGGCTGCGGATACATTCTTTGTTAATAAGAAAATATACTTTGGCACATTAATTTTTGTAAATATGCTAGCATTGTTCATCAAGGAGTTCATACCACCATTGGTAGCTTCTCTATAATAACTATAGACTAGATTTCCGCAGAACAAAAATGTTGTATAATGTGCTATACCACGACCAAAAAAGTGACCAAAAACTAACTTCATAACTAGCAAACTAAGCAACGGGGACAATATACTCCACCCCATTCCAAGTACGGTTCGCTTATATTTTTGCTTAAAATCTCGTTTCACTAATTCTTCAAACAGAAATTTGTTTTGCTTAATTCTTTTTGTAATATTTCCTAAAAACTTCATTTTTTATCCATAGACAATATTGCATTATATACTCTTTCGCAATTTTTTCTGTCATTGAACGCAAAGAAATTGTCTATCCTTTCTTTGTAAATGTCTTTAAGTACACAATCATTCTCCATATATTCGATGATTCTTTCGACAGTAGACTCCAATGTATATTCGACTTCACCAAAACCATCATTTTCGTAATTAAAACTACTCTCGATTCCCATATGTTCTCCATTAAAAAACTCATCTTTATCAAACTGACAATAAAAAATAGGCTTTCTTAGATACAAAAAATCATATACAGAAGAAGAGTAATCTGTGACTAATAGAGAACTTTTTTCATAAATATCTCTATATGATGTTGAATCATCAACTATTGAAACACTGGGCGGGAATTTAAATGCATCTGCCTTTGACAAAAAAGATGGATGTATTTTAAATTGTATTTTATAACCACACCTTTCAGCTGCCCCAAGTAATCTATCATTACAAAGCAGATTTCTATAAAATACTGCATACTTGGATTCAGAAAAATTGGGTGCCAAATCCCAAATCCCCGTTTCGTGGTTTTGTTGTAGAGCAAGATACTTACGCCAAGTAGGTATTATGGTAATCAGTTTTTCTTTAGAATCTCTAAGATAGTCAAATCTTGGCAAGCCTGTTAGCCAGACCTCTTTATCAGTATAGTTATAATTTCCTTCTAAAATTAGCTCTTTTTCCTTATTAGAGGAAGTAACAAAACCAGATATGTTTTGTCTACTTTTACACAACCATTTAGAAAGATCAGTGGTAATTATACCGTGTTGAAGAAAAACAAACTTGGTCTTATATAAAAAATCATGGTATAAGAATGCATTTTTCCCAAAAGGATTTCTAAACACTTCATCGGTTTGAGAAGATATTACAATATCGGTAAATAGTTGTAAAAATTTATGTTTCCATGAGTATGCCTCAACAACATTTCCATACGACTTCAGATAATTATAACTTCGGCAATGCTTTGAAATAACAAAATATGGTTTAATATTCTTATTTATGTTATTTAAATACTTAAAAAAAGCCTCCCCATTATCATCTGCTTTTGATAACCTATCAGAAATCAACCATATGTTATTAAAAAGATTATGTTTGCCCAAACAGTAAATAAATCTTAAGATAATAGCTTTTTTACTTGCAATACTTTTAATAGATAATAACTCTAAAAAAAGCATTAGTTCATTTTTTATTTTAATTAAAAAGCTTTTACGATACAGTAGCAATTTGTAATCCTTGTATGATATATAATAATCACCCAGGTTTACATATGATTTTTTTAAATTATTAACCAAAGGAAAATACTTTCCAAATCTTATCTTTCGTAATGTTATTGTATAATCTCTAATTTTGACTACTAATTCAATAATATTTTTTCTACACTTTGGCAATGTTATATTGGCTTTAAAAGGGACAACTCTTAACAATAACTCACCAAATCTAGTTTCATTAAAATCTACACTATTATCTATTTTTGTTTTAATTAATTCTCCGTTTAGGTTAATGAAAATATTAATTTTTTCTTCTAAACTTACTCCATAAATCTTATATAAACCGGCAATAGACATAGTATCATTATTTATATTAATAAATTCAATGACAGTTTGTGTCTTTGATAATTCTCCTACAACAGTTTGACCATATTGTACTAAAACATCATTATCTACCTTTTTTAATTGAATATTATTATAGTACTTTTTGTATAGAATAAAATTTTTTGTATTCAGTCTGTATCATTTCTTGTTCTAATATATATTTATCATCAAATTTTCTAAATATCTCCCATAAACGACATAGATATAAATTGCTTTCCTCAACAGACAACACTTTTAAAGGATCGTAGTTTTCTTTAACTCTCCATTGTAGATCACAAAGAAATTGATATTGAATAAAGGCTGGTAAATATCCGTATTTCTCCTTATATTCTTTAATGCCCCAATCTATCAAATAAGTAAAATAATCAAAATACCAACCATATTTCTTTTTTGAACTACTTATCAGACCACTTTCTCCAACAGACCTGCGTCTATACATATATTTACATCCTGTTACAACACCATATTTCATGTTATCTTTCAAAATAGTTAATACTACCTTTTGATCTTCACCGATAACTAGATTTTTATCAAAATGAATTTTTGATTTACATTGATTAGTAAAAAAACTCGCATTAACGAACATCAAAGGTGCATCATATTCAATTAAAAGATTAATAATACGAGTACCCTTTCTAAACTTTTTATTTTGCCAATGGGTTCCTTCTTTTGCATCAAAAAATTCTAACGGGATAGTGACAATATCTATACTCTGGTCATTTAACGAAAAAAAATTAAACACTGCTGAAAGTACGTTATGTGTTAACTTATCATCAGAATCCATGAAGTTAATGTATCTACCCTGCACATATTTAAGTCCTTCATTTCTTGCTGATGCTACTCCTCCATTCTCTTTATGAATTACTATAATATTATTAGGATACTTTCCCGCATATTCATCGCAAATTAATGCCGATTTATCTTTAGATCCATCATCTACAAGAATTAGTTGTACGTTATTATAAAAGCCTATATCTTGGTTAATAATGCTCTCTATTGCTTCTTCTAAGAATTGTTCAACATTATAAACCGCCATAACTATTGAAAACTTATATTTATACATTACTAGCTTTCCTTTCCTAACGCCTTTTTTACTTTAAGAGCAAAATTGATAATTCCGAAATAAGAACAAAGAAAATTCCTTTTTACATAACCTTGCATATCTTGCCGTAAAATATATACTATATTGGACTTAATCAAATTTCTTAAACAATGGTATTTATCTTTATAAATAATACGCTTTTCGGCACTGATTTTCCAATATTGAATACAAAAACCCAATGCCTGTGTAAGATAACCAAGTTTACTGATTTCTTTGTTGTTTTTTTGTATATATTCAAATCTATCCTTGGCAATCAAGAAACATTGATAACTCTTTTCTAAATCAACCTCTTTAACTAAACCATCATCTCTAACTCTATAGCAATACAACGGCTTATTTACATAATAAATTGAAACACTTTGCTCTATAATCTTATGAAGAATAGAGTAATCTTCCATACACTTATATTCTTCAGGAAATATGAATTTTTTGATTAAAGTGCTTCTAAATACTTTCTGCCATAACTGGCTCTGTATCTTTTGATCTTCGACAATATCTTGCATGAATGAATTCTTGTCGAGTATACCTTTAGTTTTTTTATAGGTTATAGTTTCTAACTTTGAGTCTCTAATAACATCATAATCAAAGACTAAAATATCTGGTTTATATTCTATCAATATACTTTTTATAGTAATATACCAATCCTTAAGTATATAATCATCAGGATCTACCCAAGCAATATTCTCTCCTTTAGCCTTTCTCATACCTAAATTTCTTGCAGCAGCAACACCTTTATTGGCAGTATGTAATACCATAAAATTAGATTGTTTTTGTGCATACTCATCACATATGGATCCACTTTTATCGGTAGAACCATCATCAACACAGATAACCTCAACTTCATCATCAATCTGAGTAATTAAGGAATCAAGGCATTGGATTATATATTTTTCAACATTATAAATTGGTATAATTACTGATAATAAAGGCATTTAGTTACTCCTAGAATATTGAAACTTTTTTAATAGCTTAAATATGTATTGTGGCAACAAACCTATAATCAATGGCTTAATAATATATGGAATTCCACAAAGTAATATTCCATTCTTCTTATATCCTCTAAACCTAACCACAGCTTCAGTAATACGGTCCTTCATAGGACGATATTTTTTACTGCCATTTTCAATATAATAATCCACCAATGGTTCTTGGAAGTTATATCCTTTAAATCCTTGGCTATACAAATCCATGACTAATGTATAATCTTCACAGCGAAGATTTACTTTATCAGTACTATATTTACAGTTATCAAATATTTTTTTTCTAAATACCATACTAGGGTGTATGAAGGGAATATTCCATAAGAAATCATTCTTAGACGGATATTCAGGCATTTTTAGGACTCCCCAAATACCATTTTTATTAAATACATTAGCAATACTTCCTACGAAATCTATTGCGATATGTTCATCTAAATAACTTACTTGCTTTTCCAGTCTATCTTTTCTTGAAATATCATCATCATCCATGCGAGCAATATATTCTCCTTTAGCAATAGAAATCCCATAATTCAATGCATAAGCTAAACCTTTGTTATCTTCATACCCTGTTATCATAATTCTATGGTCTAATTTAGCTACATCTTCTAAAGCTAAGGTGGTATCACTATTTGAACCATCATTGACTATTATAAATTCCCAATCAGTAAATGTTTGGTTAATCATAGACTTTACACTTCTAAAAAGTGCTTTCTTATCTTTGCAATTGTAAACACCCATAACTATCGATACCTTAGGCATTTACTTACCACCTTTTCCTCAGACACTTGTTATAGCAAAAAACACGCAAATAATTAGGTATTGCCCGCATAACGCTTCTCAATAAGATATTAGACAAGAATTCAAACAAGTCGACATAATCAAATTTCAACATAAATCTCTGAAATCTCATATCCTGCTTCCAATACTTCCATCCGCCCCGCCTTGCGAACATTTCATCATCAGCTCGCACATTTACTAGAACTTCCGGTATATTAGCCACAAGGTACCCCTTTTGAAGCATTCTTACCCAAAGATCATAATCCTCAAACCATAAAAAGTCCCCATAGTTTCCGCTGTCCAAAACAGCACTTTTTTTATAAATGACCGTCATATGACGGAATGGATTACGTCTTTTGGCATAGGATTTGATTTCCTCATAAGTCACTGGAAGTTTGGTAATTGTATCCGGATGAGCAGAATCATTGGAGAATTCGGTAATCCAGCTACCTACCATTACAACCTTGGGATGCTCCGCAAGGTACTCAAATTGCTTTTCAAAACGACAAGGATATGCAATATCATCGGTATCCATTCTAGCAATCCACTCATATTTGCAAGCCAAAACTCCATCATGTAAAGCAGGTCCTAACCCTCTGTTTTTCTCAAAACAAAGCACTCGGACCAGCTTTGGATATTTGCTTTTAAACTTATTAATTACAATCTCCAACGCACTTGTTAAAGGTCCATCTTGAACAATAACGATTTCATTGGGCATTAATGTTTGGTTTACTATACTTTCTAGAGCTACTTGAAGATATTCTGGCTTTTCATTTTTATATACGGAAAGCAAAACAGAAAACTCCATATCCTCAATACGCTCCTTCACACTTAAATACAGCCTTAATCGTTCTCCACAGCAGCATAAAATCCAGCCACACGCTCCAATTCCGCACATACCAGCTATCCATCTGTACGCGCTCGTCATAGGTAGTGTCGCTGCGGCCATTGACCTGCCACATGCCGGTGATACCGGGCTTGACCATCAAATAATCATCCACAAATTCGCCATAGCGCTCCAGCTCCTCTTGGATAATTGGTCTTGGACCAACAAGGCTCATCTCTCCTCGCAGGACATTAAAAAGCTGTGGCAGCTCGTCGAGACTAGTCTTGCGTAAAAATGCACCGCTTTTAGTAATGCGAGGGTCGTTCTTCAATTTGAAGTCCCGCTCCCATTCTGCTCTTGCTTCAGGATCATTAGCCAATAGCTCTGCTAGCTTTGCATCAGCATCCACACACATGGAACGAAATTTATAGCAAGGGAATGCCTTGCCATTTTTTCCAATACGGATATGCTTAAATATGACTGGACCAGGAGAATCATGATATATCCAAGCTGCTATAAACAGCAGAATTGGCGAAATCAAAATAGTACCGATTATAGTCAATATATAGTCAACAAGAGTTTTAATTAGTCTATTTAAGGGACGAGCTAGGTTATTCTTCAAGCGCAGAATTAAAAGCTTTTCGCTGAAAATGCTTTCAACCTCAACCGTGCCAGTGGGAACGCCAACAAGATTGGGGATAACACCCATATTTTCAACCAAGGGCTGAATACGATAAATGAGCATCCCAAGGGCATGATCCTCCAAGCCGGGAGCAGCAACAAAAACACGCTTTACACCAGTTTCTTTAATGATTCTTTCAGCGTCAGCGAAGCCGCCAAGCACTGGATACTCTTCAAGAACACCTTTTTGAACCTTGTTATCCTCTACAAGGCCAATAATTTTATAGCCCATGCCTGGATCCTTACGCAAAGTCTTAACCAAGAGCTCCGCAGTTTTGCCTGCTCCAATGACAATCACGGGAACCTGCAAGAGCTGGCTGTGTTGCAAGAGATTCTTCATTGAAAATCTCGACAAAGTCAAGAGCAGAAAGGCCAATATGCCAAACGCACCCACAAAAAAGCGACTAGTGTGAGTTGCAATGCGAGATACGTATAAAATAAATATTACAGCCAAGGTTCCATAGCAGGAGGCCTTAAAAAGCTGCTCAACCTCCTTATAAAAGGGACGCCGCCGGCTGTAAAGCTGGCCCATATTAAGGAAGAAAATATATAGCGAGGGGAAGACAATCCAAAAGTTGAGCCAAGAAATGTGCAAATAACTGCTATGAAAAAATGAATTACGGATCCAAAAGGCACACTGCTCTGCTCCGACCAGAGCAAAATAGTCAAGCACTACAAAAAGCAATATTGACAAAGTCTTATTATAGCGCATAAGCTATCCTTCCCCCATTCTCTAGCACAACAACAAAAAACTCATTAAACAATTAGTCATTAGATTTCTCTAATGATAATCTTAATTTATTCAATTATATTATAATCCCATATACCCCCCCAGTCAAGCAAAGGGACATCGAGCCCTTTTGCTCGGTGTCTTCAATAGTATTTGTATTACAAAAGACACCTGCACAAAACAGGTGTCTTTTGTAAATGTTAGAAATATTCTATTCCGTAACAATAATTTTAGCAGAGCCTAAGCCCCAATGATCGGTCTGCCCTCCATCGTGTTCACAAGCTTGGAAAGCTCCCATTTAATGGTCTCTTCAGGATGCTCCACGGTGCCAATTTCCTTCAGCTCGCGCTCACGCAGCTTTTTCTTTAAGAACTTGTCCCCATCCTTTTTATAGACAAACAAATCAGCGCAGGCAGAGGTTCTAACGTAAGTATCGTTATCCTCCCTAAAAATCATGCTGGTCACAATGTACTCATCCAGCTCATAGATGCGAGCCACAACCAGCACATCCACCTTGCTCTTTTCGGCCAAGGCCTGCAGGCTAGCCTTATCCAGCTTCACGCCGCTGCGCACAGCGTCGCTCACGAGCTCCTGAGGCGTCCCCCCGTCAATAATCTGGTAATACGGAAAATGATAAGCCCATTTCACTACCTGGCGCCAAGTTTTATAAACCTGACCATTCACATCCCCATCCTGGTCAATTACTACAAAGCCTACGGGGCGTTCCGGGAACTCTGCCCGTGCTTCGCTTGGCAAAGCAGTGATAGTCACCGCCAGCATCATCAATAAACAGCCCAAAAAGTGCATTAGCTTTTTCATATGCTCGCCACCTTTCCTTAGAACAAACGGGCTACCGCACCGCGCACAATGGCGATTTGATATTGCAGGGCTTGGTCATACAACTCCTTCGGCACTATGGCTTCACCCTCGGGGCGTTTGGCAACCACACCACACACAGCGCCAGCCTTAATCCCCAAGGCTTGGCAGGTTACAAAGAGAGCGGAGGTTTCCATTTCGTAATTAAGTGCGCCCAAGCGCTGCCACTCCTCCATCGTCCCTTGAAAATGCAGTGGCACATAGCCCGTGAAGCTGTCGTAACGCTCCTGACCGGGCCAAAAAGTATCGCTGGAAACGGCAATGCCCACATGATAGGGAGCATTGCAAGCTTTGGCTGCCTCAATGAGCGCACCCGTCACCGTAAAGCTGGCCACAGCGGGGAAGCTAGCCGGTGCATAATGGTGAGAGGTGCCATCTAAGCGCACGGAAGCCTTGTTAATAATAACCTCGCCCGGATTAATCTTTTCTTGAATCGTGCCCGTGGTACCCACGCGAATCACTTGAGTAATGCCCACGCGTGCCAATTCTTCTAAACAAATAGCTACAGAAG
>ULNX01025797.1_pt1 | contig 10805 bp, 7 predicted proteins | sample 1952061 | NCBI WGS metagenome assembly ULNX01 (sample SAMEA4835588, study PRJEB28245) | human gut metagenome | biome: gut microbiome; material: fecal sample | place: Denmark | collected 2008 | reverse complement strand
CTGAACTCCATTCAATATCCTTTTCTTCATATCCTTCAGGAATATTTTCAACTTTTATTGTTACTGTTTTTCCTGCGTCTACTTTCTGTGCAATATGATCTAATGAAAGATAGTTTCCGATTCCCGATTCATCCTCGGTCTTGTCAGGTTTTTTAACTCTGTATGTTATTGTATAAATATTAAAGTCATCACTGTACAGCTCCTGTTTAGCACATAAATTTCCAAATCCGCTGCCGCTTTCTTTTCCTTTATCAATGCTGTCCTTATCTGAAATTATGAATTCACCTGAGATAAACTTTCCAAGTAAGCATTTCTTTGTTTTATTAAACTCTATTTTTATGACAGGCATATATGCGTAAACCTTTATATCCATATCTGCCTTTTCTTCACAAACAAGTTCATCACCATCCATATACGCGTTGGTATTAAAAGTTTCTTTTGCTGAGGCATCAACTAATGCACCTGCTTTTAATCTTAATGAGATTATATCTATTCCAAGAGCCTTTACTGCTACAGCTACTGCTGCTCCTGCCTCTATTGATGCCTTAACCTCTGCGTCTGTAGTAACCTTGCAATCATTACTTTTCTTTACATCTTTTTTCTCATTTACTTCTAATTTACTATTGACATTTATTGTTGTTTTAACTGATACTTCACCGTTTAAATCAGCGTATAAATACAAGTCAAGATCAACTGATGCTATTCCTACAGTTACAATTGGAATCGTGGCAATTTTGACTTCGGTATTTAGTTTTCCGGTTATAGATAAACTATTTACAATTTCTCCTGATACGCTGACGGACGCACGTTTAAGTTTTAAAATCTTATCGATTTTTACATCCGGCGTTACCTTAAAATTTTTGACTTCAATACTGCCTTTTATTGTATATCCTGAACTAAATGGCTTGGATGGGGCAATAGCATTATCACTTGATTCCTTTAACTTTTCCAATATTGCATCATCTTTTATAAGTCCATTTGAAAAATTTTTAAGCATATCTGCAACATTAGTATTTGTAAGGTCTTTTCCCGTAATATTCATATCTTTAAAGGCATCTGCAACTTCCTGTCCCACATCTGCCATTTCAAAATCCGCTTCTATACGTGGATCACCTGTTACGGCTTCTTTGTGACTAAATGACGGATAACCATTGCTGTCAATTACAACACCTACACTGTTTCCATCTTCATCCTCAAGTGTCTTATTTGCCGATGCCGTTGCTTTAGGCGGTTTATCCGAGCTTAATTCAACCTCGAACTTAAATCCTTTTTTTGTTTTTTTCTTTATTGCATCATTTTGTATATATGAATATTCGTCCTGACTATTTATAATACAATTTGAATAATCAGCTTCAGGTAAGTTAAAATATGTTGTTTCCGCCGAATTATCATCTTCGATTGGAGTTACTTTTATACCATCTTCCGGAATTATGTTCTCGTAATCAGGGCAGTATGTTCCTTCTATATCAACTGATTCAATTACATCCTCTGCATCCGGAATTTCTGTAACAATCGTATAAGTTCCGTCTCCATTGTCTTTTTTAGATACAACTTTAAGTGCAACCTGTCCACCTGTTCCATTTTCAGAATCTATTATAAATACATCACTTTGTTCTAATTCATCTGCAACTTTTTCACTAACTGTATATGTACTGTCATTTACTAATGTGATATTATCTTCTTTACTGTAATCCTTAATATTTTCAACTAAATCTATATCACATACCTGATTGGCATTATCTGAAAAGTATAATGCCTGCGTTAAGGCAATAATATTATCCGCTTCTTCCGGAGTTATTCCCTGCCTTAATTTTTCCTCTGTATTATCCTCTTCATTAAGGATTTTATATTCTACCGCCTTATTTAATATTTCTTCATTAGTCATATCCACATCAGCGGCACTTAAAATCATTGTTGCTGAACTTACCGCAAATCCTAATGTGGCTACCTCATCTTTTTTAAACTCTTTTTTATCTGTTGAAATTACATTCCATCGTATATGTATCAAGATAACTTACATTGCCATTAACTTCATACCAGCCACCGGTATTTTTATAATCGCCATCATAGTATATATTAGACAATATGCAAATGTTATCTTCGCCATCATATTTTGAAACTGAATCAAAAATATATAAGACTTCACTCCATGACCAGAATTTACCGTCATATGTATTATAATACAAGTGCGGTCTTTCCCCTATTCCGCCTGCCCATGCACCCGTCTTATTACCATTGATATCAATAACTGAACCACTATCATCACCGTGACCTATATAAGCATGTCCATGTGGTTCACTTACTTCTATTTCATAGGAATAGTCTATAACGACATTTCCATTAAAATCTACTAACCCATATTTATGCGGCTGATATTTTTTTAAATCCGTATTATTTCCTTCAATAAATCCATAATATGCCCTGCTCCACCAGTCACCCCCATCAGAAAACCTCATGTCTGAATTTTCTCCAACAACTTCACTTAACGGAATTACAGTATCACAACTAAGGTATGGTTCTTTAATCCATTTTACATCATCTATCGAAAACGGTTTTGATTCAGGTACCGTGGGTTTCTCCGTTGGGGGAACCGTTGTCGTAGATTCTGTTGTTGGAGCCTGGGTTGTAGGGGTTTCCGAAGTTGTTTCCTTAACGGATGTAGTATTTTCAGTTGTTTCCTTTGTTAGAGAGGTTTCTTCGGTTTTACTTGTTGTATCTGTTTCTTTCTGAACATATTTATTGTCATTGACAGGTTTCTTTTTTAAAGCATTATTAATAACCATAGCTGTTACCACAGATATAACCGATAACACCAAAATACCGATTCCTGCCCTGATACAGTTTTTTATTTTAAGTGTATTATCCTTTACGCTGTCAAGGCTTTTGTGGCATACACAACAACTGTTTTTTTTATAATTTTGTACTGTCCCACAGTATGGGCATATCAATTTGGTTTTCTTAAAAATTGTTTTAAAGGAGTATATTATCGTTTTTTTATCCATTAAAATATTCCTCATTCATAGTCATCTATCAGGTCAAAAACTGTATCATCAAGGACGTACCATCGTCCGCCTGTTTTATACATCGGAATTTCTTCTTTCTCTATGCTTCCATCCCAATGATATTCAACAATTATTACACATGAATCAGTGATATTTATGCCACTGTCCAACTCAGACAACATAGAATAAGCATAACGTTCAACTTCACTATTAGACTCTGTTTTTTCCACAATAGTGAAACTATCTATATCATAATCAGAAATTTCATATTCCACACTGGTAGCTATTCTTTTTCTTGTCATTCCAGTTTTACTGCATATCTTACCAACCATTTTCTTTGGAACTGTCACGGAAATAAAATCATCACCATTTTCAGTCATTAATGCTTTAATATATTTTTCAGCCACTTTCTTTGGTGAGGAAACATTTAACTTAATAACTATAAATACAATGACAAATATAGCCAATAAAGACACTACTATATAAATTCGCTTCTTTCCTTCTTTCCTACCATAAGAATTTACTTCTTTATATTCACCTTTGTAACTTTCTATTCTATTAAAAGTTGCTTTTAAATTTTCTACTTCTTCATCTCTTTCATTCTCTTTTGTATTAATCTTGGCTCTGTTAGCCATCTGTGAGTTAAATATTCCCTCTATTTTGTGCCCACATTCGGTACAAAAGTTGCCATCCGTTCTTGTAACCTTTCCGCAAAAAGGACATATTTCCTGCTGTACATTACTCATATAATTTCCTCCTAGATTTCTTTTATATTTAATTATTAAGGTGCATTATCACCATAGGCATCATGCTTAATTAATACCCTGTCTTCCGATATATCTATGACAATCCTGTTACACTTCTTGTGTTCCGGACATTTTAATACAATTTCATTACCGTAAGCATCGGATATCTCTTTAATTAGAGCTTTTGTTTTTACTTCATCCGATGATTGAATTATTGAAGGATTACTTAAATCTATGGTATCGGAATTATATTCTATGGATGAATACAAACCATAATATCCTCCTGTATTTATTTTTTCCTGTATTATTGCTCTGACATTTTCTAATTCATTTCCTTCCTCGCAATATCCCATACACCAATAAATGCTATCAACAACCCAATAATTATCTTTTTTAACGGTACTCATTTCAAATCTAAAATTCATTACTGACTTGTCGCCCTGTATTCTGAAATCCCCCATGACAATCGTCGTATTCAAATCAACATCGCCATATTGTCCAAATTCCGATGGATTACAGGAGTATCTTTCATTAAAAGACACATTTGTAATATTTCCTATATTACTCCTTTCATTATTTATACTTTCATATAAAACCTTAAGCGACTTGTCATCACTATTCCTGCCTTCCCTGATTGCCGTACAAAGCCTATTTACAACACCGTTAACAGTTTCATCCTTTAATTCTGTTACATTCTGCTTAATAGGCACAGGTGTGGTTGGTTCTTCGGTTGGTTTTGGTAATTCTGTGGTTGGCATTTCAGCAGCCTTAGTCTCCGGTACTATTGGAGTTTCCGTAGTCACTTGTTCTGTGGTTGGAGCTTCCGTAGTTGCCTTCGTTACCTCATGCGATGTTTCGTTATTAGACTTTTTTGTTGTCATTGGCTCTGATGTTTTGTCTGCTAAAGAGCTTGTCTTATTTTCAACATAAACAGTGTTGTCCGTTGTTGAGCCTTTTTTCATAGAATTGTTAATAATAATTGCTGCAACTACAGCTACTAATGATAAAAAAACAATTCCTATACCCACTCTTATACAATTCTTGACTTTGAGAGTATTATCTTTTAAGCCATCAAGACTTTGATTACATTTACTGCATTTTATATTCTTATAGTCCTGTATTGTTCCACAATTTGGACATATTATTTTTGTCTTTTTAAATACATCTTTTATAGCATACCTAATTATATTTTTATCCATTGTTTTGTTTGTCTCCTTAAATGTAAAGTGATTATACATCATAACATTCTTACTAAGCTTTAAATGTAATAAAATGCCGTTTTTTTGTAACTTTTGGTATTAATTTTCCTGTCATACCAATTATTACATTTAAACTGCTATTCATTACATATTGCTACATTTATCTAAACTTTGTGTTATGTTGATTTTTATAAAATATAAGGAGGTAACAACTATGTTTTGTTATAAATGTGGTAATAAATTACCAGACAATTCAAAATTCTGCCCTAACTGTGGAGCAAACCAGAATCCCGCCGATAATAGCCAGCCGGTTGCATCATCTGCTTCCCCAACACCTGTTAATTCCACTTCTGGTTCTGGCTTTGTGGCGAAACTCCATATTCCAAGTTTGTTTAAATCAGATGAATTCTTTAAAAAAGTGCGTAAAATATTTATGGGAATATTCTTATTAACATGTTTAATACAGTTTTTAGGATTTGTCCTCAAATTCCGGTGCGGAATAGATGTTGAGTTTGATACAGCCAATTTGTTAGTAGATGGTACCGAAGTGTTATGTTCCGAATTAGGAAACAGCCGATACATTCTGCTTACTGTATTCATTATGATTGTCCTTTTTATATTAATCGTTGTCATTTTATCTAGCAAATTAAGAACATTAAATAATTCCATATCTATTTTTGTATTTTCAATTATTAATTGTATATTATGTTCTAAATTTACATCTGCTTTCTTGGATGCAATTTCTCTCGATTATTATGTAGATGGTTATAATATGGAATATATAAAAAGATATTTCCTTGGTTCCTTTTCTTCTGCTCTTTCAATGGTTAAGTTTGCTAAGATATTTCTTATCATTATGTCCGCCATATATGTAGCATTTCAGGTATACAAAAAATATACCCAGCCTGCCACTCCTATTTCTAACAAAACAAATGAATATTAGAAACGGACTGCTAAAACTGCATAACGTAAAAAGGTCACCCCAAAACCTGAGGTGACCTTTTATAATAATTATTTATATAATTTTACATCCGCAAACAAAATAAAAGCCCTAAACCAGCGCACAGCTTAGCTTGGGACTTCCGAGTGCGCCTTCAGGGGTTCGAACCCTGGACACCCTGATTAAGAGTCAGGTGCTCTACCAACTGAGCTAAAGGCGCATAAAATATTTTGTCTTTTGTTTGACGCAAGTGTTATTATATATGAGTCGTAAAAAAAAAGCAAGTGTTTTTTTTAATTTTATGAAAAAATTTTCAAAAAATAATTTCTGTACTATTTACAGTTGAAAATCTTCTTAAGTTCGTCGAAACCCCGCTTGATTTTAAGCAGCTCGCAGTTAAGTCGGCGGCAGCCGGAACAAATGCACATGCAGTGGAAACGTTTTTTCATTCTACTCCCCTCCCAAAATTATTAAAATTTTACCTTGTGGCGATAAGCTTGTTAATAGGATTGCCAAGCTTTGAAAATTTGATTTCGTATTCGGTCATTACGTTGCCATCGTTCATATCGCTGTTGTGAAGATCGTATGTGATGCTGTCTAATTTCCAGCCGGCAGCTTCAACCTCTTCCAAAGAAAAATCAAATAAAGGTCTGTTGTCGGTCTTGAACTCCACACGCCCTGTTTTTGCAAGAATATTGTTATATCTGGCAAAAAACTGTCTTGAAGTAAGGCGTCTTTTCGCGTGACGGTCCTTTGGCCATGGGTCTGAGAAATTAAGATATATTCTTCCAATCTCACCGTTTTCAAATACATCCTCTATTTTCTCGGCATCCATCCGGATAAAGCGAAGGTTAGGCAGTTCCATTTCCCTCTGCTTTTCCAATGCACGGACAAGAACGCTTGAAAACTTTTCTATTCCAATGTAATTGATATCAGGGTTCTTTGACGCAAGCTCCATGATAAATCTGCCTTTGCCCGTTCCGATTTCAAGATGGATTTCGTTGTCGTTGCCGAAAATTTCATGCCATCTGCCTTTATTTTCTTCAGGTACATTAATTGTATAATCACTTTCTTCAAGTGCCTCTCTGGCACCTCTCACATTTCTTAATCTCATGTCTATGAGTTTCCTCCGTATCTAAGCGATATTATTAGTATATACAAACGCCCCCGAATATGCTACTATAATTTCAAATTTTGTTAAAGGGATTTAGTATGAAAAAAATAATTGCTTCAACTCTTACTTTTATATATATTATGTGTCATTTAAGCCTATGCCGGGCGGCTGATAATAATGACATTCTGCCTGAATTTCCCGATATTAAGTCACAGTATATTGTGCTGATGGACGCCGATTCCGGGGAGGTTCTTTATCAGAGGAATATGGATAAAAAATGCTATCCTGCAAGCACCACCAAGATGATGACGGCTTTGCTTACCATAGAGAATACATCTATGTCAGATGTGGTTACCTATTCCAAAGCTGCGGTTGACAGTGTTTCTCCCGGTGATGCTAATGTTGGAATTGCTGTGGGCGAACAGCTTACGGTAGAGCAGTCCTTGTATTGCCTTATGCTCCGCTCCGCCAATGATGTGGCCTACGGACTTGCAGAATATGTGGGCGGTACGGCTTCCGGTTTTGCATCGATGATGAATGACAAAGCTGCTGCCTTAGGCGCTGTTTCAACGCATTTTTCCAATCCAAGCGGCCTCACCAATGAATTTCACTACTCCACGCCTTATGATATGGCATTGATAGGAAGGGCCTGTTTTAATAACAAAACCCTTGTAAATATCATGAGTTATACAGGTGTATACAAGATAGGCAAGACTAACACAAATAACAATATCCGCTATTACACACACCGTTTCCAGATGTTAAAAGGCGGCGAGTATGAGTACCGGTATTCAAAAGGCGGCAAAACCGGATATACCGATGCCGCAGGCAACTGTCTCGTATCTTTTGCCGAAAAAGACGGTATAAGGCTGGTGTGCTCAGTTATGAATTCAACGGCTTCGGGAAGATACACCGACTCCATCGCACTTTTTGATTATTACCTTAATAACTACCGTAAATGTTATCTTGATGATAATAATATGTCATCTTCATCTTTTGGGCTTGATGCCCTTGATATTACCTATAAGATGACATCGACAAACGGCTACAGCATAGAATTCGATGATGGGGCTTATATTCTTGTTCCGTCAAATGCCAATATATCGGACCTGACAAAGATTGTAACATACGCAGATAATGCCGCTTATTCCGGTAAAAGCGGCGGATTTGCCTGCATCAGCTTTTATTACAAAAACCTGCCTCTCGGTAATTCCACTATCTATATAAAAGACAATAAAAATTCTTCCGTCACACCCGGAACTAACGGAGTAATGACGGAAGAAACACACATCACTATTAATAAAGACAAAACAATTTATATAAATATTTTTGTATTAATCGGTGCAGTGGCAGGGCTTTCACTCATTATTGTACCGGTTGTCATGAGAGTAAAAAACAGGAGACGTCACAGAAGAGGTTTTCACTTCTGAGCACCCTGTCTCTGGCGCTGTTTTTCCCTTGAACGTTTTGCCCTTCTGCGCTCTCTTTTGTGGTCCTGCTTCTGGATGATTTCAGCAACGCCGTTTTCGTCGGTCTGCTTTAAAATCTTAATTGCATAATATAAATCATCCTCGGTCTTTTTAAATCGTATTTTACCCTTAAAAAGACCGTGGTTCTCACAATATGCCACGCAGTAATATACATGCTGGTTATTGGAAAACCATTTTATTCTCTGCTTGATTTCCCTGTTGCACAAGAAACATTTCGTGGTACGGATAACACCGTCCAGCATAATTTTTTCCCTGTCACGATAGCCTTTTGATATAAACTTACTGTAGGTAGGATACACTAACGTGAATTCCTCGGACCGTGATGACGGTATCTTGTATGTGTCCACCGAGGTGTACTCATATATTTTATCCATATCCATCAGTCCAAAAATTTTCGCCGTATACTCTGCATCCGCAAAAGCCGAGTGAAAAGCTTCATTCTGCACAATATTTTTATCTGCGGTTACAGTTTCAAGCGAGCTCCGCTTCTTGCCATCGTCATAACATATACTGTACGATTTCTGCAAATCGTAGTAAATAAGCGGCATTGGAAGATTAAGGTTTATCTTGTAATAATCACAGTTACGCTGAAGTTCCGTAAGATCCATGCATCCCCATGTACAGAAAATGTAATCATCCCCGCACCATTCCATAAACTCTTTAACAGCCTGTGGAAATGGCACTCCTTTTTCAACAAGTTCACCCATGGTTGTGCCAATAAGGTCCTGCATAACAGGATGAAGCGTCTGATATACACCGGGGGCTATATTTTTTGCAAAAGTATCTATGACTCTCCTCTGTGAATCCAGCTTGACTGCGCCAATCTCTATTATTTCAAATGGCATATCCTTAATTTCTTTTTCTTTTCCGTCAGGACATTGATTCCATTCCAAATCAAACACTATATAATTCATGCTCTGTCCTCTCTTTTTTTATCATTACTATAATAAATAATCTATAAATTTCCATTCTCACATACAAATAAAACTATATTAGCATTGTACCATAAAAAAAGACGAAATACAGTAACTTTCTTTAAATTCCAGTATTTCGTCCTTTAATCAACTATTCAACATCATTAATTTTTTGCACAGTTTTTAATTTTTATCTTCTGCAATTTTAAATTTCTGAATCATTTCACGCAGATTTTCTGCTTCACTGCTCATCTCCTGACTAGATGCTGCACATTCTTCAGATGTTGCCGAATTCGTCTGTACGACATCATTGATCTGTTCAATTCCATCATTAATCTGTTTGATTTCTGTTGCCTGTGTCTCTAACGTATCAGCAATATTTGTGACTTCTTTTGTAATGATCTGGGAATTCTCAGCGACCTCCTGCAATTGTGATGCCGTCTGCCCTGCAATCACCATACCCTTTTCCACGGCTTTCACAGAGGTTTCAATCAATGTTGCGGATTCCTTTGCTGCCTGGGCACTCTGGTCTGCCAGCACATTTACCTGATTCGCTACAACTGCAAATCCCTTTCCTGCCTCCCCTGCTCTTGCAGCCTCAATGGAAGCATTCAATGCAAGCAGATTCGTCTGGGCCGCAATTTCATTGATTGTTGCAATGATCTTGTCAATCTCTTTTGATGCCCCGTTGATCTCATTCATGGAATCAACCATATCCTTCATTTTACCATTGCTTTCCAGAATGGCATTTCCAAGTTCGTCTACTCTTCCACTGATTTCTTTTGCGGTTTTTGAATTTTTTTCTACCTGTTCAGAAACACCTTCGACTGTTGCGGTCAGTTCTTCTACAACTGCTGCCTGATTTGTTGCTCCATCCGCAAGGTCATTGGAACTTGCTGCTACCTGATCTGCGGCACCCGAAACTTCATCTGAAACATGTTGGATTCCCTTTATTGTCTCTGCCATGCTTTCTTCAAACAACATAAAGGAGTTTAGAATTCCAACGAAATCCCCTTTCCACTCTACTTCCGGCTGCACATCAAAATTTCCTTCTGCAAACATCTTCATTGCACGTCCAATATCATCTACATAGCTTCCCAGAATGCGGATGGATTTACGCATACTGTGTGCCAGTCTTCCAATCTCATCATCCGAATGGTATTCCAGCGTGCTGTGCAGGTTTCCATCTGTTAATTCCTGTGCAACGGCTTCCACTTCACGTAATGGTACTAAAATTGTCTCAAGTACTTTTTTGCCTGTTTTTGTTGTCAGTTTCCATGCCAAAACCAGACAAACAATAATACACACAATTCCTGCCACTGCAAAAAGAACCGTAATTCTGACTGCCTGGCTACTTTGCTCATCGGTCATTTCATCTAATCTTGTTGCAATTTTTACGG
>ULNX01045580.1_pt1 | contig 10851 bp, 6 predicted proteins | sample 1952061 | NCBI WGS metagenome assembly ULNX01 (sample SAMEA4835588, study PRJEB28245) | human gut metagenome | biome: gut microbiome; material: fecal sample | place: Denmark | collected 2008 | reverse complement strand
ATCCTCGATGGGGTCGCGGCCATCCACGCCTGCCACGTCCACGATGTGCAGCAGCACCTTGGTACGCTCCACATGACGCAAAAAGTCATGGCCCAAGCCCACGCCCTCATGAGCACCCTCAATCAATCCGGGGATGTCGGCCAGCACGAAGCTGCGCTCCTCATCCAAGCGCACCACGCCCAAAACCGGCGTCAGAGTGGTGAAGTGATAAGCAGCGATTTCCGGGCGCGCAGCACTCACCTGGGCAATAATGCTGGACTTGCCCACGCTGGGATAGCCCACCAGGCCCACATCGGCCAACAGCTTCAGCTCCAGCTTCAGCCAACGGTTTTCGCCGGGCTCACCCTTTTCGGCAAAGGTCGGCGCACGGTTGGTGCTCGTCACATAGCAAGCATTGCCCTTGCCACCGCGACCACCCTTAGCAGCCACATATTGTTGACCATCCTCCACTAAATCGGCCATCACGGCGCCAGTGGCATCATCACGCACCAGTGTACCCATGGGCACCTTCACATAAACAGTATCCGCACGCATGCCGGTGCAGTTTTTAGTGCCACCCTGACCGCCGCGCTTAGCCACATATTTACGCTTATAGCGGAAGTCAATCAGGGTATTCAGATTTTTATCCGCAACTAATACTACGTCGCCACCACGACCACCGTTGCCGCCGTTGGGGCCACCCTTTTCCACAAATTTTTCACGACGGAAGCTGCTCATGCCGTCGCCGCCATCACCAGCCTCCACATAAATTCTCGCTCTGTCAATAAACATGTTTTTTCTCCTCTATAACTACAAAAATAAAATTAAACGACATAAACACAACGCCTGCCACGAACATTTTGCTCATAGCTAAAAAAGGGCATAAACCCACTTATACATATTATAGCGTGAAACACTAGCTTTGCGCAACGTGCCCGAAGTGAAATTTTTGAGCCACAGCTTTATAATAGACAAAGCACCACCTACTCTAACCGTAAGTGGTGCCTTTTTAGATATGCACTTAAATCTTTTTATATAAAATACGCACGGAATTCAGCACGCACAGCACGGAAACACCCGTATCCGCAAAAACGGCGGCCCACATCGAGGCATAACCCATCAGGCCTGCTACCATAATAATTACCTTAACGCCTAGAGCGAAAACCACGTTCTGCCAAGCGATGCTGCCCGTCGCACGGGCAATAGCGATGGCCTGAGGAATAGCCTTCATTTCGCTATTCATGAAAACTACATCCGCTGCCTCGATAGCAGCATCTGCGCCGCTGCCCATGGCTGCGCCCACATCGGCACCCGCCAGCACCGGTGCATCGTTGATGCCGTCGCCCACGAACATCACAGCGCCATATTTATTACGTATTTTATTGAGCTCATTGAGCTTATCCTGAGGCAAAAGCTGTGCCCTCACCTCGTCAATACCAGCAGCGCTAGCCACGGCCTGAGCCTCTTTTGGGGCATCACCCGTAAGCATAGCAGTGACCAAGCCCTGCTTTTTCAAAGTGGCGATAGCTGCTTGAGCATCCTCCTTCAGCGTATCGCTAATCACAAGCTGGCCGATAAAGTTAGAGCCTTCTGCTACCAGCACCTCACTGCCGCTGGCAGCTGCTTCGTAGGCTTCGCACTTAATACCAAAGTGCTGCATCAGCTTGGTATTACCACAGAGCACGCGCTTAGTGCCAAAATGCGCCACCAAGCCCTCGCCGGCAATCTCTTCAAAGCTGTCCGGTCGTACCAGCGTGAGGCCTCTTTCCTTCGCCGCTTGCACGATGCTTTGGGCAATGGGATGGGTCGAAACAAGCTCTGCGCTGGCGGTATATTGCAAAAGCTCCGCTTCGCTAAAGTCTTGTGCTGCCTGCAGGGACTGCAGTACGAAATTACCCTTGGTCACGGTGCCGGTTTTATCCATAATCACGGCCTTCACATGCTTTAAAGCCTCCATGGCTACGCCACCCTTGAACAGGATGCCATATTTGGAGCCAGCGCCGATACCGCTGAAAAAGGCCAAGGGTACGCTCAGCACTAAAGCGCAGGGACAGCTAATAACGAGGAAGGTCAGTGCTGTGTAAACCCATTTTTGCCAATCCCCTGTAAGCAGGGAGGGAATCACAGCCACAGCCACTGCCGCAGCTACTACAAAGGGAGTATAAACACGGGCGAAGCGGGTAATAAAGCGGTCAATGGTCGGCTTGGAGGCAGCGGCATTTTCCACGCTGTCCAAAATTCTCGTTACCATGGACTCTGCCAGCACCTTTTCCACGCGAATTTTGAGCATACCGCTGGTATTCACGCAGCCGGAGACGATTTCATCACCATATTTACGCTTCACCGGCACGGGTTCGCCCGTAACGGGGGAAGTGTCCACGAGGCTTTCGCCTTCAATAACCACGCCATCCAGAGGAATGCGGTCGCCGGCGCGTACCAAAAGAATATCGCCCACATGCACGTCCTCGGCAGGGATAACCTTCACCTCTTCGCCCACCAGCAGATTCACAACCTCAGGACGCATATCCACTGCATCCATAATCTGGCCACGGCTTTTTTCTACAGCGCGCTGCTCAAAATACTCGCCCACGCGATAGAAGAACATAACGCCCACAGCCTCTTCCCAGGCCTGAATGGCGAAAGCACCGAGGGTAGCTACCGTCATCAAAAAGTTTTCGTCAAAAACATTGCCCTTCAAGATATTCTTCAGAGCAGTTATAACAATACGCCCACCTAATAAAATGTAGGCGAAAATCAGGCAATACATATGATAGGCCTCGGGAATCAGGCCCAACCATTCAGTGATGATAAAAACTGCACCACCAAGGGCAATCTCCAGCAGCGACTCCTTTTCGCTAAGGCTGGATAGAATGCCACCGGCCTTCTTGCGCTCCTCCAGATCAGGGGCTAGACTGGGCTTGGTGTGAGCCTCCACCAGCAGCACGCCCTCCTCCACACTATCGGTAACTGCTTGCATCTTAGCCAGCAGTCCTTCATAATTAGTGGCCTTGATCTGCAGCTTTTTGGTAGTAAAGGTCAGCACGGCGCTATCGATTTCCGGCATAGCGTTAAGGGCACGCTCGATTTTCGCACCACAATTAGCGCAATCCAGATTTTGCACTAAATAAGTGCGGCCGCTGTCCTTGCCGACCTCGGGACGCTTATCACGCGGTATAACCTCCACATCGGATTCGATGGAGGTACAGATTTTTTGAATCAGGGGCAGCAGTGCTTCGTGATCTGCGGCGCTCAAGCGCAGCTGCTTCGTGGTGAAGCCTACATTGGCATAGGTAACGCCCGGCAGCTCCTTAATTTTATGCTCCATTTTGGCAGCGCAATTGGCACAGCCTAAGTTTTTCAAAATATAAACACGCTTCACCTTATCCGCATCGGGCATTCTGCAGGTGCAGTTGGCTAAGCTTTCGCCACAAACATCGCAGTACTCCTCGTGAGGATGGCAAATTTCACATTGGCAGTCATCGGGATGCCCCGGCACATGATGTGCGTGCTCATGATGATGCTCGTACCCACAGCCGCATTCATCGTCATCATGCTCTTCATGCTCATGGTGATGATGCTCGTGACCGCAGCCGCACTCATCGTGCTCATGCTCTTCATGCTCATGATGATGCTCGTGCCCACAGCCGCATTCATCGTCATCATGCTCTTCATGCTCATGATGATGCTCCTCATGCGCAGCGTGGTCATTACCACAGCAGCAGTCATCGTGCTGTTCCGCAGCATGCTCATGCGTATGGCTGCAGCCATCACCATGGCTATGCTTCGGGATATGCCCCATGCTGCTATGATTGTGGTCCTTGCCACAGTGACCACAGGTACAGCCTTCGGGATGGTTGCTATAATCTTCATTCCCCTTAATATGTCCGTGCACATGTCTAAAGCTGCGCACCTCTTCCGAGGAGTTACGCACTTCTTCTAAATCCCTAACTGCTTTTTTATCATCTTTCACTTCTAGATACCACCTTTCTCAAAGCCAAATGCTGTTATTGTATGAGTACTTATTCATGTATTACTGAAAAAAATATAGTGCAGCTGCTTTACCTTTTTCTTGAAACCAGCTCCGCTAAGCTTATTATAACATATGAATGAGTATTCATCTATAGTTTTTTTGTAAAATTTTCGCGGAATTTTAAAGGCTGGGTGCGGCCATAATCACGGGAGTGTAGCTAGGCGCGCACCCAATTGGAGATGGAAGGGGAAAAATTCTCCTTTATACAGAGAAAGCTTTTAAAATAGGTGGCAGGCCACCCAGTGCCCCTGCTCAATTTCTTTAAGCGTGGGCTTATTCTTGAGGCAGTTTTCGCTGCAATGCTCGCAGCGACTAGCAAAGGGACACCCTGGCGGTAAATCCAGGGGACTGGGGATTTCGCCCTCTATGGGCTCAATCTTTTCGCCGGGACGAAAATCAACCTTAAAGACAGCCTTCATCAAGGCCTTGGTATAAGGATGCTTGCAGCTTTCGGCGATACGTCCGTGCTCCAGCCATTCCACCACATTGCCCAAATACATCACTGCTACCTGATGGCACATTAAGTCCACCAAGCCCAAGTCGTGGGCAATAAACAGATAGGTAATATTCTTTTCCTTTTGCAAACGACAGAGCAGCTCGCACACCTTTTCCTGTACAGAAACGTCCAAGGCGGAGGTTGCTTCGTCGCAGACAATAATCTTGGGCTCTAGGGACAGGGCACGGGCAATACCCAAGCGTTGGCGCTGGCCGCCGCTCATGCTATGGGGATAGCGGTCCTTGAAGGAAGCAGGCAGCTCTACCATTTCCAAAAGCTCGGCAGCCTTAGCATCTACCTCATCCTTTTTAATCAAGCCAAAATTCTTCAAGGGCTCGGTGAGGATATCCTTCACCAACATCTTTGGGTTAAAGGCTGCTGTCGGGTCTTGAAAGACCATTTGGATTTTGCGACGATCCTGACGGGACTCCTCGCCCCGATCCTTAAGCAAATCGTGACCTTCAAAAATGGCCTCACCGCTGGTAGCAGGCTGAATCTGCAGCAGCGTGCGCACCAAGGTGCTCTTACCACAGCCGGATTCGCCAATGATGCCCAAGGTTTTGCCCTCGTAGGCACGCAGGGAAATATCGTTGCAGGCCGTCAACAGTCTACCGTCATCCACCTTAAATTGCTTGGTCAAATGCTTAATATCTAAAATAACCTTATTACGCTCATAGGCGGGCTTGACAGCACTATTTTGATTAGGCATAATAACACTTCCCTCCTATGATAGGCACTGCTCGTAGCAGCTGCTTGGTATATTCATGCTGAGGATTGCCAATAACATCCTCACGCTTGCCATATTCCACAACCTTGCCACCCTGCATAACCATAATTTTATTGGAAACATAGGAGGCAACACCAATATTATGAGTTACGATAATCACCGCAACCTTATATTCGTTGCGAATATCCACGATTTGGCGAATAATCTGAGCTTGCGTAGTAACGTCCAAGGCACTGGTGGGCTCATCGGCCAGCAATATCTTCGGGCTGAAAATCATGGCCATAGCGATGCCTACACGCTGACGCATACCGCCGGAAAGCTCAAAGGGATAGCAATTCATAATATTTTCCGGATTGGGCAAACGCACATTGGTCAGCATTTGGCAAGCCATTTCATAAGCCTCACCCTTGGATTTATCCGGCTGGTGGGCTTGGATATAGTCGATGAATTGCGCGCCGATGCGGCGAATAGGGTTAATCATATTGCCGCTGTCCTGGAAAATCATCGACATTTCGCTGCCATACATCTGCCGCCACTGCTCCGGCGTGTTTTGCAGTACATCCTTACCATCAAAGGTAATGGAGCCTGCACTCACGCGCCCAGTACCAGGCAAGCAACCCATAATGGCGCGGATGACGGTTGTTTTACCACTGCCGGACTCGCCTACAATGGACATTATCTCGCCCTTATCTAATTCTAGGCTAGCACCAGCTACGGTGAGGCGCTCACCGTAGCTGATGTCTAAATCTTTTACTTGAAGTAGCATTAAACTATACCTTCTTCATTAAAATTCATGTTTTTAGTTCTTCGGAGCAATGTCCTTAGTCAGCCAATAATAATCAGCCGGATAAATATTGGCATTTGCTAAACCAGCTTTAGATACCATATTAGTCTTAGGATAACCAAAGAACAGAGCTACACCATCATCCAACAGGATTTGTTGCATTTCAATCATGTATTGACGGCGCTTAGCCGGATCAAATTCTACAGCCAGCTTGTCGGACAGAGCATCAAACTTCGGATTGCTGTAGCCGGTGGAATTTTGCGGTTGGCTACCATTGATATTGCTCTTCCAGTACCAGTTCAAATAAACCTCCGGGTCACCAGTATTTGCAGTAAGGATGTTGGAAATAATCAGGTCAAATTGACCCTTTTGGCGCATGGGATCCAGCACGTTGTAGTCCACATTCTTCATATTAACCTTAATACCAATTTTCTTAGCATCTGCTTGAGTTGCTTCAGCGTACAGAGGTAATTCAGCACGACCACTGTAGAAAACAAAGTCTATTTCCAAATTTTTGCCGTTCTTATCCACATAGCCGTCGCCATTGGTATCCTTCCAGCCAGCTTCAGCCAAAAGTTTCTTTGCGTTTTCAGGATTATAAGCATTGGGATCCTTCAATTGGTCAAAGCCATAATCCAAAGAAGGAGGAACAGGTGCTTTGCCCGGAATAAAGGTGTCCTTTAAGAGGACCTTATTATAGGTAACACGGTCCAAGCATTGAATCAGGGCAGCACGCACCTTAGGATCATGCAGGGGTTTGCCCTCGTTCATATTAATCTGGGCCAGCACAGTACGCAGGGAGGCAATCTCAGAGATATTGTATTTTGCTTTATCCTTGAACAGCTGCAGGTCGCCTGCTGCAATATTGATAGCAAAGTCGATTTCACCCTTTTGCAAAGCCATAGCACGGGTATTGGGGTCATCAATGGTAGGAATCTCTGCATTCTTGAAGGGAACAGCGCCATCCCAATAATTGGGGTTAGCAACCATCACAGCCTTAGCCTTGCTATAGGTCTTGACAGCGTAGGGACCGGTACAGATAGGACCTTCTTTCTTAATATCCCTATCCTTAACCTTGGTATCAATGATAATGAACAGGGGGTCTGCCAGCATGCCAGGTAAGGAAGGAGTGGGGTTTTTAGTTTTAATAATTAAATTTTGTCCGTCAGCCTTAATTTCGGCATATTGGAAGACGGATTGAGCTCGGTTGGAAAGCTTAAAGGTTCTTTCCAAGGATTCCTTAGCGATTTCAGCAGTCAGCTTATCACCATTAGAAAACTTAACCTTGTCGTTAATATGGAAGGTCCAGGTCAGCTTATCATCGGAAATAGACCATTTATCAGCCAACCAAGGAGTAGCATTCATTTTGTTATCAAATTTCACCAAGCATTCGCCCAAACCATAGCGCATTACTACCCAGCTGAAGAAATTATCTGCAGGGTCCAGATTATCAGCAAAGTTGGTTACACCAAATTTTACCATTTCATTAGTAACATTTGCCTTTTTAGAGCTACCACCACCGCAGCCCGAGGCTGACAAAGCTAATACACCAATCATGGCTGCTGCTGCGGAAATTTTAAATATTTTTTTCATATTATGCACTCCTATCTTTTAATACTAACCTTTACTAAAATCGTTCTGAAGGTACCATATACAAGGAATAGCGACGACGGTGTATCGGGAATACTCCTAGGAGCTACGACGCAGTAGATGGTGCCTTATGGACGATTTTTTAATCTTTTACATCGTTACGAGGGTCTAATACATCGCGCAAATTGTCACCCCAAAGGTTAAAAACAACTACTGTCACAAAAATCGCTAAGCCCGGGAAAATCATCAACCAGGGTGCAGTTTGCAGCTGCTGGCGTCCCTCGTTCAACATCAGGCCCCATTCAGGAGCAGGGGGCTGACTGCCAAAACCCAGGAAGGACAGACCTGCCAACTCCATCATCAGCGCACCAATATCAGCGGCTGCTGTAATAACCATCATGGGCAGAATGTTGGGCAGGATATGCACCCAGAGAATATGGGGAGATGTACCACCATTGACAATGGCCGCTTCCACATAATCACGGCGCTTTACCTTGAGCACCATGCTGCGAGCCAAGCGAGCGTATTTAGTCCAGCTGACGATGGTCAATGCGATAACAGCATTCACTAGGCTGCCGCCCATAATACCGGCAATTGCAATGGCCAAAATCATGCCGGGGAAGGAAATCATCATATCACTAAAGCGCATGATAATTATATCCACCTTCCCGCCGAAATAGCCGGATAAAACACCCATCGTAGTGCCAACTAAGAAAACGCTGGCTACTAAAACTAAAACGCCGGTGAGAGAAGCACGAGCACCATAGAGTACACGGCTAAAGCAGTCACGCCCCAGCTTATCTGTACCAAACAGATGCGTCATGCTGGGCTCTAAGAAAGCATCCTTCATCTCTGCATGGGTAGGGTCAAAGGGAGATATAATAGGCGCAGCTAAGGCTATCGCCAGCAAAAGCAGTACCAGCAGACTGGTCACTGCAAAGGCGCGGTTAGTTTTAAAACCATTTACTAAAGTTTCCATTACTTACCTCACCTTTCTTAAACGGGGATCAAGATGGTTATAGGACATATCTACAACTAGGTTGATCACCATATACATCAATGCAATCCACACTACTACGCCCTGCACTAATTGGAAGTCGCGGTAGGTAATTGCTTCAATAGCCAAGCGACCTAAGCCCGGCCATTGGAAAACCATTTCAATAACAGCGGCACCGCCCAAAAGATTGCCCAGGGACAAGCCCAATAGAGTAATCAGCGGCAGCATAGCATTGGGCAGAACCTCCTTCCAGAGAATGTGGCTTTCGGTCATGCCCCTGGCACGAGCGCCTACCACATAATCCTGATGCAGCTCCTCCAAAATAGCTGTGCGCACCTGACGCGTATATTTTGAAGCCATGGCTATGGCTAGGGTCAGGGACGGCATAATTAACGTTTCCAAGCTAATTTCGCCACCAACAATAGGCAAAAGGTCCAACTTTAGGCCAAAAATCCACAGTAGCATAAGGCCTACCCAGAAGCCCGGCATGGACACACCCATGAAAGTAAAAACCCTCACGATATTATCCACAACACTACCGCGCTTCACAGCTGAATAAATGCCTGCCGGTATGGATACTACCATCATCATAAAAAGCGAGGCCAAGGATAGCAGTACAGTTCCTGGAAGTCCTTCCCACAGGGCCTCTACCACGGGTTTTTTCACCATGTAGGAAAAGCCTAAATTGCCCTGTAGCGCTCTGCCCAACCAATCCAAATATTGGAAGAAGAAGGGCTTATCCAAGCCCAACTCAGCACGTAGAGCATCAATTTCCGCCTGGCTTACCATAATGTCCTCATTGCCGGCAATCATCTGTCGCACAACATCACCAGGCGCTAGCATTACCAAAGCAAAGGTAATGAAGCTGATGCCCAATAATACGAGAACGATCTGGCCTATGCGGGCCAGAATTTGTTTTTTCGTCAAAACACATCATCTCCATATATAAAAATAGCCTTTTTCTGCATAGAAACAGAAAAAGACTACATAACGTGCACTATTATGTAATATACTTCTGTCCCAAGCAGAATATATCATACCGAGGCTGCGACCTGGCTAAGCCCATCAAGTAGGCTTCACAGTGGCTGGACCGCTGCGGATTTGCACCGCATTCCCTAATTTACCTCTCTTGCGAGAGCACCTCAGCAGTTGACAAAACACAAGTATTGACCAAATGAGCTAATTAGTAAATTTTTATTTTTGTATTACGATTATATAATAGCACTAATCCTCAATAAAAGCAAGAGTAGTTTTGCTTTATTTTTGCATTTACTTCACATTATTTTCACTTATCGAGTTGCAAATTAAGAAAGCACTACGATAAGGCCATCATCGTAGTGCTTGTAATATCTTTCCTATATAATCTAAATAAAAATCTCTTTAATTAATCCTTTGAGATATGTTGTCAAAACAATGGATTGCGTGAGCATAAAGCCCAAAAGGGCAAGCCACAACCCAGCATTACCCCAAAGTGGCACAAGGAAATGCTGTAACAGATAAAAAACAGCCAAGGCTATCAGCATCATATTGCGTACTGGAGCCGTGCGTGTAGCGCCGCAAAAGACACCATACAGCACCATGCCCACGCCGGCACACACAGGATAAAAGAGTACATAGAGCTCATAGGCTTGAGCCATAACGATTACCTCTTGAATACTCGTGAACAGGCGTATACAGTGAGCGCTGGTCAGGTAATAGCCTCCCATCAGGCCTAGAGCTAACACCAACAGCCATTTATAGGTCATTTTAATAGTCTCATCAAAAAGCTGTTTATCCTTGCTCCCCACCGCCTTGCCGCTAAAAATGGCAGCGCCATTGGCCATGCCATCAATTAGATAGCTCATAATATCCTTTAGCTGCAGCAGCACCGCATTGGCTGCCAGCACCACTGTGCCCAAGGATGCGCCCACGGCAGCGATAATATTATTTACCGTCAAGAGGCAGGCTGTGCGAATCATTAAATTGGCATTGACCTGTAGCATGCCGATAAACTGACGCCAATCCAAAAGCTCGCCCCATGGCAAGCCTTTATAATCAAAATCACCGTATAGATAGATTAAATAGGCTCCCAGCACTCCGCCGTAGATTTGACTGAGCAGGGTGGCCAGCGCCACGCCCATGATATCCATGTGCAGGTAAAAGACGAAAAAGATGCTCAGTGCCATATTAAGCACGTTCATGGATACCTGCATAAACACGCTGGCCCGCACCCGCGTCTGCCCCATCAGCCAGCCTAAGGCTACGTAAT
>ULNX01012670.1_pt1 | contig 11038 bp, 7 predicted proteins | sample 1952061 | NCBI WGS metagenome assembly ULNX01 (sample SAMEA4835588, study PRJEB28245) | human gut metagenome | biome: gut microbiome; material: fecal sample | place: Denmark | collected 2008 | reverse complement strand
TGCACCGGCAATTGCCTTAGTATACTTTTTCATTTATGATCCTCCTGTAAATTTCCCACACGCAAGTGGGTTTTTGCATATTGTTACATATAATATTATAACAAATCCGCAGTCATCCAGTCAATAAACAAATTGCAGTAATTTAGCTAAACCGTTTTGTGTAAATAGCACAATTCACACACGAAAATTTAGGTTAATTAGCTAAATTTGATTATTTTCCGTTAACGGCTGAAGCTGCCTGTCGGTTTCTCACAAAATAAACCGATCCCCCGTGCCTTGTCGGCACGGGGTATCGTTTTTTGACTGCTTTATCGGATTGTTGTCGGCTGATGGTAAATCAGCAGTAATTTTATAAGACGTTCAGCGTCGCTTGTTTTATCTCTCGGAATAAAGAAATGTGCATTACCGTCTACCCACCACCATGTAGAGCCGATATTATAACATTCAATGTCAGCGGCACCGTCAGTATAATAATCATACAGCGTACTCATTTCGATCAGCTTTTTTGTATCACTGTACTTGAAATCACTTACCATTATGTCCATAGGGTCATAATTATAGCTGAACAGCGACATCAGAGTATAAGTATTCTTATCCTCTTCGCTCAGGGAAACCGTAAACGCATCTACCTCCGAGTAGAACTTGTCTTTACGGGATGTCATTTCCGACTTACCGATCAGTGCAATCGTTTCGGTGCAGTTTTCTCTTATTTCAAGGCTGAATGCGTTGTATTCGGAATTATCGTAATGGTTGCAGAAGGCAAGTCTGTAAACCAGCTTTCCGCTGTTTTTGCCGGCTTTGTAATCATTTTTTATCGCTTCGAAGAGTTTTTCGTTTACATTTCTGTCAAGCGTTTTTCCGTAATAATCTCCGCCCTTCTCAAACACATACACTTCATTTACGCCTTCTTTGTCACAGGTTTGCTTGAAGGTATCATAATACAAGTCTGTTTTTGAGAGCGTAAGGCGTAATTCATAAAGTGCTTTAGCGTAAGCGTCGTAATTTTCAGATGAAAGCGCCAGCCTGTAGGTACGGTACACTTTTTTACCGTTTTTCAGCCTGTAGCTGAATTTAACGGTACTTACAGTTGCATTTTCATACCGCTCGGCTTTAAAGCTTTCGCCGGCAAGGAAACAATACTTGTTGTCAACAAGGAACTTGTTGTAATCCACAACAGCCTTTTTACTATCTTCGTCCTCAAAGTATATCGTTTTATAATCGTTATTGCCATCGCAGTAAACTATGTTGTATGATGCACTTGCGCCGCTTACTTCGGAAGCATCGGGGACACGGAAGAACAGATCTCTGAAGCCAGAACTATTGAGAACTGTAAAAAGCAGCAGCGATGCGACAACGGTAATAACAAATCTCAGCACTGACTGCCATATCTTTTTGAGCTTTCTTCCGTGCGCAAGCTCGGCAAAGAAGTAGCCGACCGCACACAGCGATATTATCACTATCAGTGTCAGACTATCCGTAGTAAGAACCGTCATGTTGCTTATTCCGACCGCCGCTGCGATTATACCGGCTATAAGCGCAAGCGTAATTATGTGATAAGCCGGTTCAAACGCAAAATGGTTGCCCGTATTCTCAGCCTTGCGGTACTTATTAGCAAGATACGCCAGCAGTACAAGAACACCCGCCGATATAACAAGAACAATGACAGTGTCTATGCTGTACATATTGAACAGATTGAAATTTTCGTAAACATCGTTATAAGCGTTCATCTTAAGCATCAAGAATGAGATCAATGCCGCAAGCACCGTTCCGAGCGGAGGAACCTTACCGAATATATCCGTCATATACCCGTCAAGCTGTTCACCTGCCACGGCAAATACCGGAGCGAATACCGCAAGCGTTGCAAACACAGCCACTATCATCGCAAGAATCGTATACACCACGCTGTCGCCCGTTCTGCCCGTGCAGGCGTTGATCAGCACCGCAGTAAGATACACGAATACCAAAGCTGTGACCGCCGTGATAAAAACAAAGAATACAATACCCGCTATATCCTTAAGATAGGTTTTTTCGTTTACAAAACTGAGGCAGATTGAAAGGAAGCCATCCGTTTCCGAAGCTGAAAAAATCTTGTCGCTGAGTTTTGTTCCCGACAACGCTGTCACCACAGATGCTATTCCGCCCATAATAACGGTAGGTGCAACGCTTATCACTGCGCCGACACCGAGATCCGCAAAAAATCTCTGACTGTTTGTAAGCGGAAGACTCAGGTACAGGTCGCTGTCGCACTTTTTCAGATTATATCTGAACACCGACACAACGGTAATTATTGACATGACCGCAATCGCACAGAATATGAGCGCCATAAAGAAAGTATCTGCGTCAAGGAGCGTTCCCAGATTGTTAAGTGCATACGTTTTGTACTCGGCTAACCTTCCCTCCACAATATCATTGACTTTTCCTACTGTATATGTAAGGCATACCGCCATTACCGGCATACCCAGAAACGCAAAGATCAGATTGAAAACCAGATAGTTGAAATTTGTCCTGAGTTTATACAGAAAATATCTGCCGAAAAAACTCTTTTCAGCGATCGAGTTTTGAGCTGTCATATCCCTGTCCCTCCATCTCATAAATAAATATCTCGTTAAGCGTGAGCGGTATCACATCGCAGAACTTCGCACCCTTTTCACGCATCACACGGCAGATCTCATCGCTGTCGCCGTTTACAATAAAGTTCTGTACACTGCCTATCGTGTTTTCCGACAGGATTTCAAGTTCAGCAAAGTCAGTGGCCGTCTTTGCATTGTCAAATGCGACCTGCACCTTATGGATACTGCCCTTTACACTGTCAAGTTCACGGTCGAATATGACCTTGCCCTTATGAACAAGACCCACGCTGTCACAAAGCTCCTCTATCTCGGTCAGATTGTGCGACGAAATCACTACTGTGCTTTCGTTTTCCGTCATAGCGTCAAAGAGCATTTTTCTGACGCTTATTCTCATAGTAGGGTCAAGTCCGTCAAAAGCCTCGTCCAGCAGAAGTATATCTGTCGATGCCGCAAGTCCGCACACGACAGCCGCCTGCCGTTTCATACCCTTTGAAAATGTTGACATACGCTTGTTCTGCGGCAGATCTATCGCTTTCATAAGCCTTGCGAACTTCTCGTTTGAAAATGTCGGATAGAATATCTCGTACATTTTTCTCATATCCTCAGGTGTCATATTCGCATACTGCTCAACATCATCGCTCACATAGAACACCTTCTGCTTAACTTCGACATTGTCATAGATCGTATTGCCGTCTATCGTTACACTGCCTTTGTCCTGCTTGTATATTCCTGCAAGGATACGCAGCAGTGTGGATTTTCCCGCACCGTTTGAACCGAGCAAGCCGTAGGCGCTTCCGCTTTTGACGTTCAGCGTCATCTCGTCAAGCGCAGTGAAATCATCAAATTTCTTTGTCACTTTATCCACATTTATCATATTTTTTCCTCCTCGCTAAAAACGTTATCAATTACCGCCGTCATTATCTCTTTGGTAAGGCCGGATTTCACACCGTCCTCAACGGCCTTGCGAAACTCCGCCGTTGCCTTTTCAAGCACCGCAGAGGAATATTGCGACCGCTCAGCCACATAACTGCCCTTTCCGGGAAGCGAATATATAAGCCCTCTCTGTTCAAGCTGTCTGTAGGTTTTCTGCACCGTGTTCGGATTGATAGTAAGCGCCTTTGCGACCTCACGCACAGCAGGCAGCTTTTCGTTTTCAGCCATTTCACCGCCGATTATCAGCTCCGCTATTCTCGCCTCAAGCTGTTCGGACAAAGGAATGCCGCCCTGCAATCTTAAAGAAAACATTCTTTACCGCCTTTCTTTTTAACTGTACTATCTATGTTGGTACAGTTGTATGATAACATACATCTCCGCATTTGTCAACAGTTTAAAGCGATTTTTTCCGACCCGACACGTTTTAATATCGGTCGGAAGCATACAGTTGTACAAATTGCACAATTTTTGCAATGACATTTCTACACCCGTATTTCATTTTTCACGAAAAATCCCTTGTAATTTTTCCAAAATCCGTATATAATGTATTTATCCGAATTTTTGATGAAAGGATAAAAGGATAAAACCATGAAAACTTACACTTGCAAAAACATACGAAACATAGCCCTCGCAGGACACGGCGGCAGCGGTAAAACATCCGTAGCGGAAGGCCTGCTCTACAAGTGCGGCGAGATTGAGAGAATGGGCAAAGTATCGGACGGCAACAGCGTCTGCGACTATGACCCCGAAGAGATAAAGAGAAAGATCTCACTCGGTACTTCGCTTGCTTACTGCCAGTGGAAAGACGTTAAAATAAATATTCTCGATACTCCCGGTCAGTTTGATTTTGCCGCAGGACTTTACGAAGGAATCAGCGCCGCAGAAAGCGTTGTAATAGCGCTTCCCGCAAAGGACGGCGTTCAGGTCGGCACCATAAAGGCTTACAGAGAGGCAGTAAAACACGGCAAAGCGACAATGTTCGTTGTCACCCGTATGGAAGAAGAAAACAGCAACTTCTACAAGTGCCTTGAAGAGCTTAAGACGCAGTTCGGTCCGTCTATATGCCCCATAGTAGTTCCCTTTGACAAGTACGGCACCGTTGAAAGCTACATAAACCTGCTTGAAATGAAGGCATATACTTATGACAACGGCATACCTACCGAAGTACCCATGCCTGCGTCGGAAAACCGTCTGAAAGGTCTGCGTGCCGCAATGGCTGAGGCTGTAGCCGAAACGGACGAAGAACTTATGATGCGCTACTTCGAAAACGAGGGCGAGGACTTCACCGAGGCAGAGATAGTAAAGGGACTTCACGATGGTATACACAAGGGTTATATCACACCTGTTGTATGCTGTTCGGGCGACACTCTCGCAGGCATTGATATGATGCTCAACACCATAATATATATGCTCCCAAGCCCCGATGAAACAGACGGCGAGCTTTGCGATAACGGCTCAAAAGTGCAGTATGCGAGCCGTGACACGCTTGAAGCAAAGGTGTTCAAGACTGTAGCCGACCCCTTTGTCGGCAAGCTCAGCTATATAAAGATAGTCAACGGTACTCTTGCCGCAGGAACTGAAGTAGTTAACCGCACAACAGGCAATCTTGAAAAGCCCGGTAAGCTTCTTAGTATGCAGGGCAAGAAAACAGAGGATATGATAGAAGCCTACGCAGGCGACATAGTAGCCGCAACAAAGCTTAGTGCAAACACGGGCGATACGCTCACTGCATCAGGCGATGAAACGGTATTCGCAGCAGAAAAATACCCCGTTCCCTGCTTCTTCAAGGCAATCTCCGCAAAGGATAAGAATGACGAGGGCAAGATAAGCAATGCGATAAAGCGTATGGTCGAGGAAGACAAGACATTAAGCTACGACCACAACCACGAAACGCATCAGCGTATATTAGGCGGTCTTGGCGAACAGCACCTTGACGCCGCAATTTCAAAGATGAAGGCAAAATTCGGTGTGGATGTAATAGTTTCCGACCCGATAATCGCCTACCGTGAATCTATCCGCAAAAAAGTACAGGCTGAAGGCAAGCACAAGAAGCAGTCGGGCGGTCACGGTCAGTACGGCCATGTAAAGATTGAATTCGAGCCTTGCGACAGCGATGCTCTTGTATTTGAAGAAAAGGTTTTCGGCGGAAGCGTTCCGAAGAACTATTTCCCTGCCGTTGAAAAGGGTCTTGTAGAATCGACAGCACACGGTGTACTGGCAGGCTATCCTGTCGTTAATTTAAAGGCTACTCTGCTTGACGGCTCATACCACCCTGTAGACAGCTCCGAGCAAGCGTTCAAAATGGCGGCTCACATTGCATATAAGCAGGGTCTTGCACAAGCACAGCCCTGTCTGCTTGAGCCTATCTGTCTTGTAAAGGTAATTCTTGACGATGCAAGCACAGGTGATATAATGACGGTCATCAACAAGCGCAGAGGCACTGTTCTCGGTATGAATCCCAGCGAGGAAGAACAGGGTATGACCGAGCTTGACGCTCAGATGCCCCAGTCCGAGATAACCGACCTTGCAACCGTTGTCCGTCAGATAACCAGAGGCTTAGGTCATTTCACCGCTCAGTTCGACCACTACGAGCAATTACCGCAGGCTCTTGAAGCCGACGTAATAGCCAACGCTCCCAAATTCTCCGAATACGAAGGCTAGGCGGCAATGTGCCGCTCCAAGTTCCGCCTTTAATAACGTTGTATATCTTTAAAGGACGGCAAAACGGCGGGAATGCGGCAATGTGCCGCCTCAAATTCCGCCTTTAATAGCGCTATATATCTTTAAATGACGGCAAAACGGCGGAAGTTACACAAAGCAATAATCAATAAAAGCGGTTACAGTGATATGCTGTGACCGCTTTTTTATATTCTTGTCGTTAGCTACCTTGCCCAACACCAACCCTTCCAAAACCGCACTATCCTTTATCTCGCACTAAACTTACCTCTCTTGTCAAAGGTGAGATGCTGTCGCCCGTAAGAATTGCTTTCCTACCGCACCCTTTCCGTTTCTCAGACACCTCCGTTAACAATCCCTCAATAGTTGGCAGTGCTTCGCACTGCAACAGAAGCTCACCTTTACACAAGGGAGCTAAAGGTGATAGTGCTTTACCAACCCTCCCAAACCCGCACTTTCCTTCGAAAAGCACTATATCCTTGCCTCCCTTGTCAAAGGTGAGGTGCTGTCGCCCGAAAGAATTCGGGCGACTACCGGAGGGATTGCCTCAGTTGCATCGACCCTCTCCATCCCCACAACCATTGCAAAAAGACAATAGTACCTTGCTCCGCACTAAACTTGTCTCCCTTGTCAAAGGTGAGGTGCTGTCGCCCGAAAAAATTCGGGCGACTACCGGAGGGATTGTCACACCAACCTTTCGCTCCGCACCAACCTTTCAAAAACCGCACTATCCCACCCACTTTTCGTAGGGCGAGGTTCTATATATAATTGTACGCTTTCACATTTGAACTATCCCATCCACTCTTCGTAGGGCGAGTGTCTGTGTGTGCTTGTATGGTTTTGCATCCGTGCAAAACTTAGGGCACACACGCTTAAGGCATCCTTGCCTTGCTTGCCCCTCCCGTTGCATCGACCCTCTCCATCCACACAACAATTGTAAAAGGACAACACACCCTTGCTCCGCGCTAAACTTGCCTCCCTTGTCAAAGGTGAGCTTCTGTTGCTGAGCTCTGCTCAGCCAACTATTGAGGGATTGCCACACCGAACCTTGTCATTTCCACAACCATTACAAAAAGACAATAATCCCTCGCCCCACGTCTGTCCTTTTATACAATATTACAATACGTCAATCACTCACCAGTCTGTTCACCGGCTCATTCGTCAGCCTTTGGAACAGCTTCACCGCAAGACCGGTGCAAAGCGCCGAAATAACAGTACCCTCCCTTGTTCCGACTATCGTGAGATCAAACAGCAACAGCGACAGAATCAGCGCAAGCACCACACAGCTTACATCAAAAGCTATCTTTACATTACCGAAATTCTTGTTCGCCGTATCTGCTATTGCCTTTACAAAAGCCTCTCCCGAGTTCATTATAACATTTGCCGAAACCGACAGTGATACGCCGAAGCCCAGTATCACTATTCCGACAATCACCATTACAAGACGCATTATGTAGCTTTCCGCAGGAATAAACCCGACCAGCCACAGTCCGAAATCGGTAAAATATCCGAACAGGAACGACAGCGGGATCTGCAAAAGCTGTATCAGCTGAAACTTCTTTCTGAGTATAATTATCTGACCGAGTATCAATATGCAGTTCCAGATTATAAGCCATACTCCGAGCGAGAAACCTCCCTTTGTACAGCTAAGCACATTCGCAACGGACGAGATCGGAGATACGCCAAGCTCCCCGTGCTTTGTAAAAGCCACTCCCAGTGCGGAGAAAAACAGGCTTATTATAAATAAAACGTATCTTTTAGCGGTTTCTTTCTTTGACATTTTCGTCTTTCCTTCGTTCTTTGATTCAGTCAAGATTTTCACGCATCCTTGACAACAGCGAAATAAGCAGTTCACGCTCTTCATCGGAAAATCCGCAGGTAGCCCTGTCCTCTATCCTTGAAAATTCCTCTTTGATAAGCGGAATGAGCATTCTTCCCTTCTCGGTGAGATATACGCTGAGCGAGCGTCTGTCAGGCGCTGACCGTGTTATCAGACCCTTTTTCTCCATACCGCAAAGCAGTGAAGTCATCGTTGCAGGCTCAATTCTGCAGGCGGCGGCAATATCCTTCTGCATCGCTCCGTCATGCTCTGCAAGATATTCAAGCACCTTCGGCTGTCCCGAAGTCAGCCCCTCGTTTTTCAGGGCGGAAAAAATCCGCTTGCGAAAAGCGGTGTGGTTTATCATAAGCAAGTGATGAAGTGAATTTTCCATTCGTACCTCCCGGAGTATTTTAAATTCGCATTTAAACTGTTAGAAATCTAATAATATATTATCATATATTCTCCGCCTTGTCAACAATATATTTTCACTGTCCTGATGCCGCCAAACATCCAACCATATCATACAGCACTGTAATACCCCGTACCATAAAAAACGGACGGCTAAGGCGGATAAACCGCCTTTGCCGTCCTTTAGCATCACTTCAGATTGAAAATATCAATAAGTCCTGAAGCCGAGAATATATATCTGTTCCGGCATCCACAGCTCAAACACCGCAGGCTTCTCCCTGTCGATTCCGGCAAGCACAGCCTTGTCAAACTGTGCCGTCACCGTTTCAAATTCGGTAACATCTACCGTTGGCTTCACCTCAGCCTCGCATAACGTCTCTCCGCCGTAACGCACGGTTATTTTGCCCGTATTGACACGGCTTCCGCACACTATCTCTATACTGTCGGCTTCACCAAGCACACAGTTGTTGTAGATAAGTCCGCCGCCGAGCATATAGTGCTGTTCGAGTTTTTTGCTGTATTTCATTTTCGTCCCGTATTTGCCGTCGTAATTTTTTGCCTTGACGCCCTTGCAAAGCTCTCTCGGAGGTATTATTTCACCGCTTACGTCGATCGTTTTTGTAAGCCTTATATCCTCGCTTGACGCACCCGCCATAAAGGTGTATCTTCCCTGCTCTACGGCAAAACGTTCACGGCTGACATCGTAGAATCTCAGCTCCGACTTTTTTATATCAAATTCAAAATGCCTTGTCCTGCCACACTCGATACGCTCACGGGCAAAAGCCACAAGCTGTCTTAGCGGACGCTTTACCGACGGATTCTCCATACGGAAATATATCTGCACTACCTCGTCACTGTCCGTTTCGGAAACATTTGTGACATCAAGCGAAACGCTTATAACATCTCCGTTTTCCTTTACGTCAAAGTCCGAATATTCAAACTTTGCGTAGCTAAGCCCGTATCCGAACGGATAGAGCGGTTTTCCCCTGTAGTAAAGATATGTCATATCGTTTTCGATAATATCGTAGCATTCTATCGGAGCAAGCTCATATTCACTTTTATACCACGTCTGTGCCAGTCTGCCGGCAGGAGAATATTTGCCGCTTATCACATCGGCGAAAGCGTTTCCAAGCTCCGGACCTGCGTGAGTGGTATAGATTATAGCCGGCATATATTCCTGCTCCTCGCATATCGAGAACGGATAGCTTGACACCACCGCCATTACGCATTTGTTGTTGGCGCTGTAAACCGCTTTGGCAAGCGCAGAATCATGTGCGGGCAGTGACAGTGTCTTACGGTCGTACATTTCACGGGCTACTATCATCGGATCGTTGCCGATGCAGACTATAACCGCATCAGCTTTTTTTGCAAGCTCTGCGGCACGCACTATACCGTCTGATATGACCTCCTCGCAAAACAGCTTGTCATCGGTCAACCCGTACTGCCTTACAAGCGTCAGCTTTCCCTTTTCGTCAACGCCCAGAGCCTTGCCGAAATAGGTGCGGTACAGTACCTCATCTCCGTGTTTCTGCGGTTTCATTATTTCCTGCGAGAACCAGCGGTAAGTGCTTTCGCTGTCGCACTTACAGGTGTTTTCCGTTATGTATTTGTTGTTGTAAAGCGAACGGTACGTTGTTTCATTGTGGCCGTATTCCGCCTTTTCAAAAAGCGCCCTCGGATCGTCCTTTTCGTAAATCGCACTCACCGTATCATCATCGGCAACACCGAGATATTTTCCCGTCAGCTTCGATTTTATTACTATATGATCACAGGCATTATCATATTCTGCTTTTCCGTATCTTTCTTTTATTCCATCAAATATTGTTGTATTGTATGACGAATAACCTGTATACCAATCCATAAGATTGCAATTACCGTTCATACCGACCACAGCCACGCTGCATTCATCATAAATCGGCAGTATGTCGCTACTCCGTAGTAATACCATCTGTTCCAGTGCTGCTCTGCGATTGAGGCACTTATGCTCCTCATTGTCAATCATCATCTCGCACACATCTGAGAATGGATGTTTTTCGTCAAATTCACCAAGTCTGAACCTTGCAAGCAGGCTGTTATACAGCGCTTTGTCTATATCCTTTTCCGACACAAGTCCGCTGTTCAATGCCTCAAACACCGCCGCCTCGACCACGTCCTCGCTGTCGGTCATAACGTCCGTACCGTTCTTTATCGCAAGGGCTATCGTTTCTGCGTGGGATTCGCTGTATTCGTGGAACGTTACATTCTGCGAGAAATCTCCGCCGTCAGTTACCACGAATCCCAGTCCCCATCTGTCTTTGAGGACTTTCTGTATATCCGGATTTATAACCGCCGGGACCCCCGAAAGCTCATTATATGCCGCCATTACAGAGTATGCTCCGCCGCAGGTTATCGGGCGTTCAAATGCCGCATAGTAATACTCGTTCAGCGTCCTCATATCGACATCTGACGAGGCTGTTCCACGCTCGTTTTCGGTATTGTTAGCGCAAAAATGCTTCAGCGTCGGGATGGCCTGAAGGTACTCCCCGTGCCTGTTCGCAAGCCCTTTTGTGTACGCCGCCGACATTTCTCCGGTCAGGTACGGGTCCTCTCCGTAGCCCTCCTCATTTCTGCCCCAGAGCGGATTTCTGCA
>ULNX01040890.1_pt1 | contig 11185 bp, 22 predicted proteins | sample 1952061 | NCBI WGS metagenome assembly ULNX01 (sample SAMEA4835588, study PRJEB28245) | human gut metagenome | biome: gut microbiome; material: fecal sample | place: Denmark | collected 2008 | reverse complement strand
ATTTTTAACGTATTCATCGATTGCATTCTTTACATCGTCATTGCTTATAGTTGGACGAGGTTCACTACTAGCGCCCAATAAATAATCTGTTGAGACATCAAAAAGCTTTGACAATAATAATAAATTTTTCCCAGATGGCGTTTTTTTCCCACTTTCCCATTCGCTTACTGTCGGCCCGGATACACCAAGGGTAATTGCAATTTCTTTTTGGGACATCCCGGTTTTTAATCTTGCTTTTTTGAAGTTTGTCATTTTACCACCTAATTATAGTTTATAGCTATTGACTATACATGACAATACAAAAAAACTAGCAATAAGCTATTGACATGAGCGTAAAAGGAGTATATTATTTAGCTATAGCTAATGATGAGGGGTAAAAACATGAAAAAATGGCTAATTGCGATTCGGAAGGAAAAAGGACTTTCACAAGTACAGGTAAGTGAAGCGGTTGGAATTTCGCAACCTTCTTACTGCAATATTGAAAATGGAGAGAGAGGAATCGCCGTAGAAACAGCAAAAAAAATAGCTAACGTTCTAGGCTTTGACTGGACACGGTTCTATGAGGATGAAGAAACCCAGCACAAGGCTGGGCAAGGAGGGAACGGATGACGCTTAATATTCCGTGGTATTTATGGATTCTCATTTATACAGGCGTAGCTTGCTCTATTGCATCAGTATTTACTAGCAGAGCATCAATGAAAGCATGGAGGGAAAGAAACATAGAAAGGTCCAATCAACTAGATAAATTAACACTATTACTTTCTTGTTTTGGGTGGGCACTTGCAACAGGACTTGGGCTTGTATGTATGGCAATTTTTCCTAGTTAATTAGTGATCCACTGAACGCACGTAACCGCACAAAATCAAAAGGAATAAATACAAATCAACTATTTATAGAAACGAGGTGTAAATATGCAAGTTCCGAAGATTATTGAATCGCAACAAAAGTTATTGGTGGAAATGTTGGAAAGAGACGATTCCCCTTATTTGAATGTACAAGAGGTCGGAAAGTTCCTTGGTACGGATCCTGATTGTATTCGCGCTTCGGCAGAAGGTGGGAAATGCCCGTTTGCCTTTGGAGGCAGAAACGGTGTGAGAGGAGCACGGTTCACCAAAATCCCCAAGCTGGCCTTTTATAACTGGATAACACAAGGTGCGATGTACAAGGAAAAATGATCACAAACGAGAGCCTGCCTTAAGCGGCACTCCACAAAACCATCCACAAAGGGAACACTCCTTAAAGATACAATGATCTCTGATGACTTCCCAGAGATCATAGGTACTGACATATGAATATTGTCCGCCAGGCCCGGAGGACAAAACGGAGTGCCGCGCAAGGTGGGCTTTCGGGAAAGGAAGTAATGGCAAACTACGACTATTACGATCCGAAACCAAAGCGGAAACGGATCAAGATTCCACAGAACAAAACAAATACACAGTACGGCAGGGACAAGCAAATACAAGGGTATTTGCGGGAGGCAAACAAAAAGAAAGGACAAGTGTGATGAAAGGAAAATTGAACGGATTTATCGAATATGGCGAAAATCATTTCGACCTAAAAGAGTGCAAAAACATTATCGCTGTGTTTGAGACAAAAGATGGCGCTAAAAACATTGCATTCGGTGAATTTAATTGGCTGGTAATGGCGAAAGCAATCTATAGCCTAAATAAAACGATCATCGAAGAAACACTCAAATTACAGGAAGGATCTTCTGAATCGTTAAAGTATATTGAGGCGCTTCTAGATGCCGCCCAAAAGAAAGGGCAAGTGTGATGAAACGCAGGATTGAAACCTACAGCGACGCCTGGTTCTACTGGATATTTGCAGGAACGGCGATAGGGTTTACCCTATTCCGCTGGGCGGCCTGGACAGTATGGGCGGTGATGGGATGAAAAATGACAAAAGAAAAGCCGCGCAAGCAGCGGCAACTGCAAAACGCGGCAAAGTAAATAACTCTAAACAGAGTGTACCACGGGAAGGAGGAATGTGCAAGTGAAGAAATACAGGCTCACAGAGGAAACAATTAGAGTTGGCAATAGAACCCTGTATCGGATACAAGCCCTTCGGGATTTTTGAGAAGTGAAGGAGGGAGAGCTAGGCGGATACATAGAAGCAGAAAAGAATCTCAGCCAGTGTTGCGATGCGTGGGTCTCTGGCAATGCGTGGGTCTCTGACAATGCGCGGGTCTCTGACAATGCGTGGGTCTATGGCAATGCGCGGGTCTCTGACAATGCGTGGGTCTCTGGCAACGCGTTGGTCTATGGCGATGCGTGGGTCTATGGCAATGCGCGGGTCTATGGCAATGCACAGGTCTCTGACAATGCACAGGTCTCTGGCGATGCGTGGGTCTCTGGCGATGCGTGTGTCTCTGACAATGCGTGGGTCTCTGGCAATGCGTGTGTCTATGGCAATGCGCGTGTCTATGGCGATGCGCGTGTCTATGGCAATGCGGATATTAAAACAACAGGCGACATTTGCAGTATGAGCGGCTTTGGATCTGAATACAGGACAACAACGGCATTCAGAACAAAGAACGGAGATGTTCATGTGTCTTGCGGGTGCTTTTTCGGCAGCCTGGAGGAGTTTTGCCAAAGGGTAGAAAGCACACATGGGAATAACCTGTACGGCCGCGAATACAAAAAGATGATCGAAATGCTAAAGATACATTTTGAGGTGGAACCATGACAGCATGGAATGACCCGTTCGGGGAACGCATCAAAGCAAATGTGCGGCAGTGCGACAAGTGCGGCACAGAACTGGATGAAGGGGACAACGCCTACTTTACCGGCTTGGACATGCTGTGCTTGGACTGTGCAGAGGCAGCGGCCAGAGCACAAGCAGAGCAGGACACCGTGGAAACAATACAAACCCGGTTTCATGCGATGGAACAGCGCGGATTGACACGGCGGGATATAGATGCCCTGTACGACATATTGCAAGACGTGCTGGGCGATGAAGAGAGCGCGATAGAGGACAACCTGGCGGACATGCGGGTGGTGCTGGACGAATGGGGGGAAGGGTATGTGGCTTGAATGCTGGATAGAGTGCGACGTGTGCCATGAACAGACTGAACAAGCAGTGAGGACGGAAGAGGGCTTGTATGTATGCCAAAAATGCAGAGAGGAGAGGCAGGATGCTGAAACCATACAGTGAATTGGTCAAGGTAGACGTAACGAAATACTGTAAAAAACGTGATGGCATGGATTATCTAAACTGGGCCAAGTGCGTGGAACTGTTGCACGAACACGGCGCTGAAACAGTGTACTTTGAGCCTATGGTCAACGAGCACGGAAGTTCACTGTTTATGAGCGATCAAGTCTTTGGAGGCGGGAAAGAGGGAGACCCTACTAACCGATGCTATGAGGTTGGTGTAACCGTACATGTAGATGACAACACATGGGAATTTCGAGGGCCTTTGATGAACGGGAAAAACCCGGTCAAGGATAATAGTCTGACACAACAGCGAGTATGGAATGCACAGACGAGATTGTTTGTCAAATGCATTGCTATCCATACCGGGCTTGGTTTTCATCTGTGGGTAAAAAGCGAGGAAGACGAACAGGACGCGGTGGATGAGTTCGAGACAAACAAAAACAAGCACTCGCTGTTGGTCATCAAAAGAAGGATGGAAGAACTTGTTACGGCAAAGATGCAGCAGACAGGATTTTCTTTGGACGATTTAGCACAGAAGATCGGTATTGCGGATGGTGATACCCTACGGGGATATTTTTCCTACTTTACCACACTAAGCCAAATGGAACGGAACTTGAGGAAGCTATGATCCATAGCCAAGACAGGTCCGGATGGTTCGGAGCGTCGGACACCAACCGGATCATGGGCGGATGGCATACAAAAACCTTTCAGGCCTTTTGGGCGGAAAAACTGGGGATTACAAAAATCAACCTCCATACGGTTCCCATGCAGGCAGGAACAATGTACGAGCACCGTATATTGGATGCTTTGGGTGTTATGGAACGGGATCGGCAAATCAAGATTCCAAAGCTTTGCTTACGCGTCAATTTAGACGGAGAGGATGAACACATCATCCATGAAGTGAAAACCTACAGGAAAGAACCGTTCCACGTATCGACCGCTTACTGGCGGCAGGCGCAGGTGGAAATGTACGCTGCAAACAAACCATTGGAGATTGACGCGTATCACCTTACAGAAGAGGATTACAAGAACTATTTTTGCCCCATAGACAACGCACGGATCACCAGACATTTTGTGGCCTATGACGATGCATTCATCGAAAAAGAATATCTTCCAAGACTGAGTTATTTGGCGGAATGCCTAAAAATGGGGGTGTGGCCGGATGACAGAATTGAAATTTGAAACATCGAAATGCAAGTGGGATGACGGGATCTGGTTGTGTTTGAAAATCTCAAAAGGATATGAACACGCGGCCCAGAGCTTTGTTTTCAGAATGAAAGACAAGCCGTACATCGCACAGATCAAGGAATACAGAAAGAAAAGAAGTTTGGACGCCAACGCATATTGCTGGAAGCTGATCGGGAATATTGCCGACGCGCTGCGTACCAGCAAGGAAGAGGTGTACCTCTTGATGCTGAAACGCTACGGGCAGGGCGGCATGGTCAGCTTGGAAGCGCATCAGGTTAAGCAGTTTGAGCGGGCGTTCCCGTACCATGAGAAAGCAGGGAAGGCAGTGCTGAACGGCAAAGTGTTCTATCACTATCGGTTCTGGGTGGGCTCGTCTCAATATGACACCAGGGAAATGTCCATCCTGATCGACGGGATTGTAGACGAGTGCAAACAGATTGGTTTGGAAACATGGCCGCCGGATCAGATTGCACTGTTAAAGGACAACTGGCAGGAGGCGGGATGAAATCTATCCTGCAAACGGAGAGGGAATGTTACTTGAGCGGGCGCACAGACTGGCTGGAAGAGCACCATATCTTTTACGGACAGGGTAGACGGAAGCTGTCAGAGCAGTACGGCTTAAAAGTATGGCTCAACCATTACTGGCACAATGAACCGCCGACCGTAGATTGCCCGTGCGGCGGGGTGCATTTCAACCGGGCCTTGCGCAGGAAACTGGAGCAGGAAGGACAAAGAGCGTTTGAACAGCGATACCCGGACTTGGATTTTAGGGAACTGTTTGGACGCAGCTATACAGAGGAGGAAGCATGAACAGAGCAACGCTGATTGGGAACCTGACGAAAGACCCGGACATGCGGCAGACACAGAGCGGCGTATCGGTGTGTACGTTCACCCTTGCGGTACAGCGGCGGTACGCAGACCAAAACGGAGAAAAGCAGACGGACTTTTTCAACATCGTATGCTGGCGGAGCCTGGCGGACAACTGCGGAAAGTACCTGACAAAGGGCAGCAAGGCAGGGGTGCACGGCAGCATCCAGAACCGCAGCTATGAGGACAAGCAGGGGAACAGGCGCACGGTGACAGAGATCATCGCGGACGAGGTGGAATTTCTAAGCCGAAAGGTGGAGACGCAAGCGCCGGCGTATCAAGAGATAACAGACAACGAGCTGCCGTTCTAAGGGGGAAAAGATGGGAAAGAGCGGAATCCCTTACTTTCCGCTGGATGTCGAGTTAGACGAAAAAATGGAATTGATAGAGGCCGAGTATGGGCTGACAGGGTACGCCGTCATTATTAAGCTTTTACAGCGTATTTATGGAGGACACGGGTACTACATACATTGGACATACGAGGTTGCGCTTTTGTTCGCCAAAAGACTTGGAGTGGGTGGGAGCGTCGTTTCGGAAATCATAGAGGCCGCTGTCAAACGAGGTATGTTTCACAAAGAAATCTTTGCAAAGTACAAGGTGCTGACCTCAAAGGGGATACAAAAACGGTACTTTACAGCCATAGCCCGGCGCAAAGAAATTGAAGTGGATGATGACATACTTCTGGTTCAAGTCAGCCATTTTTGCAAAAATGCAAGCATTATCCACAAAAATGCAAGCAAAACTGCCGAAAATGCAGACATTCCAGCACAAAGGAAAGAAAAGAAGAGTAAAGAAGAGAAGAGTATAGGAGAGAGTATGTCCGGCGCTGGAAATCCAACGCCAGACCGTCCGCCGTTTATCCGTATTGTTTTGAACGATGGAAAGGAATACCCCGTATACCATGAAATGATAGCGGTATACAGGGGATTGTATCCGGCAGTAGACATAGAACAGGCCTTACGGGATATGGCGGGATGGTGCCTGGCAAATCCAACGAAGAGAAAGACAAAGACGGGCATCAAACGCTTTATCAACGGGTGGCTGGCAAGAGAACAAAACCGGGGCGGGACCAAAAAAGAGAACAAATCACAGAGTGGTAGATGGGATGGTGCGGTTACATGACGGTACGAGAATTTGCAGATAAATATCTAGCCCCGTACAAGCTGAAGGGCGATGAGGTCATCCCGGAGCGCTGCCCGTTTTGTCATGGCGGCGAGCATGGAGATAAATACACCTTTGCCTTAAATGCAGAAACAGGAGCCTATAACTGCAAACGCGGCACTTGCGGTGTGCAAGGCGCGTTCCCGGACTTGTTGCAAAATTTCGGGTTAGACCCATCCTCTCGACAGGGCAAGACGTCTTCCGCTGGGTATAAACGCCCGCAAGGGAAGGTGGGCGCAATCACTATACAGGGATTAAATTACTTGAAGCGAAGAGGAATTTCTCAAGAGACGGCGAAAGCGTACCGTGTGGGCGAGGACGGCAAAGGAAATCTTGTGTTTCCGTTTTACGATGAAACCATGCGGCATGTATTTACCAAGTACCGCCCGGCCAGAGACGTAAAGCCCGGCGAGCGCAAAAGCTGGCGGGATAAGGACACAAAGCCGATTTTGTACGGTATGCAGCTTTGCGATCCTGAATATCCGTTGTGTATTTTTGAAGGCGAGCTGGATGCCATGAGCGGGTATGAAGCGGGTTTGCCAAATTGTGTGAGCGTACCCAGCGGCGCGCAGGACTTTACCTGGATCGATACGTGCTGGGCGTTTTTGGAACGGTTCAAATCGGTGTACCTGTTTGGGGACAACGACGAGCCGGGGCAGCAGATGCAGCAGACGGTTATGGATAAGCTGGTTGGATGGAATCTGTTTGAAGTGATCCACGAATGCAAGGACGCAAATGAGCTCTTGGTAAAAAAGGGGGCGGTTTCCCTTCTGACAGCCTACGCGGCGGCCAAGGAAGCGCCTGTTTACGGACTGCTGGATTTAGGGGAAATAGAGCCGTATGACCCGGCAAAGGCAAAGCGGGTGCTGAGCGGCATTCCTACGCTGGACCATGTGCTGGGAGGGTTCCAGTACGGAGATTTGACGGTGTGGACAGGAAGACGCGGCGAGGGAAAAAGCACGATGATGAATCAGATCGCGCTGGAAGCTTTGGATCGCGGTGAGAAAGTTTGCCTGTATTCGGGAGAGCTGAGCGCGCAGAGGGCGCAGTATTGGCTGGACCTACAGGCGGCGGGGCCGGAACACATCAAAGCGACGAGGGACCGGGAAACAGGGAAAGAAATCTTGTACGTCGTACAGCCCCAGAAAAGTTATATCCATGATTGGTACAAAGGGCGGATGTTTGTATATGACAACACAATGGCGGGAGCGGGGGAAGAGGACTCCATCCTGAAAGCGTTCCATGCGGCGGTTTCCCGGAAGAATTGCAGCGTGTTCATTGTGGACAACCTGATGACCGCGCGGCTGGCAAAGTCAAGGGACGGTTTTTTTCAGGCACAATCTGCGTTTGTTGGCAGGCTTGTGGACTTTGCGGCGAAAAGGAATGTGGTGGTTCACCTGGTGGCACATCCGAGAAAGGGAAGCGAAAGCATCAAAGGGGATGATATTGCCGGGACAGGAGACATCGCGAACAGGGCGGCCAACGTCATATCGATGGGAAAAACATCGGAAAACGAGGGATATGAGTTTGACGTGGGCCTGAGCGTATTGAAAAACAGATGGGAAGGGATTACTTGTACGGTGGGACTTAACTATGACAAAGTATCCAGAAGGCTGTTTGCTCCAAGCTGCGGCAACAGGAGAAGATATAGCTGGGGGCCAACACAGGAAGAGTTGCCAGTGGAGGATCTGCCATTTGAGGAGTAAAGGGATGCAGACAAAACAGATGGTATGGCAAATGCAGAAAAACAAAGCGCTGCCGCCACAGACAAGACGATTTATAGAACGGGCAGACTTGTGGGATCCGTGCTGTGCAAAAGCAATAGGACAGTTGTACCGAAAGTATGTAACACAGGACTATATGCGAAAGGACGAGGAATCGGATGGCCCAGTGCAGTATTGAGGGAGAGCATGACGAAACAAAGCGAATGGAAAAGCGATAGGAAGCGTGTGGCAATAGTGCTGCAAAAAACGCACGGGGGACAAGACCTGACAACGGCAGAATACAACATCGTCATGGCGTACTGGCGGGGGCAGAAAAGCCAAAAAGAGCTGTTTGACCGTGTATTTGAAAGGGTTGTGGGATGAACAGGATTACGAAAAAAGACAGCTATCCGCCGTATTATTTGCAGCACAGGAAACGAGGCCCCGTAAAAATGCGGAACAAGGCGATCTTTAAGCTGTCAGCATATGAGGATACAGGCTTGGAGCCGGAGGAAGTATGGGAGCTGAAACGAAAAATGAGGGAACGGAATGAAGCTGATTCTACCGAGACTGCCAGGACTAAATGAGTACATCAGCGCAGAAAGAAGCAGCAAGCACGCGGCGGCCGGGATGAAACGGCAGTGCGAGCGGGAGATACGGCTGTGTATCCGTGCGCAGTGGAAAGGGAAAGTGCGGTTTCAACGGCCTGTTGCCATGCGGTATCTGTGGGTGGAGAAGAACAAACGGCGAGACAAGGACAACATCGCGTTTGCCAAAAAGTTTATCCAGGATGCACTGGTAAAAGAAAAGGTGCTGGAAAACGACGGATGGGCGCAGATAGAAAGCTGGAGAGATGCTTTTGCGGTGGATGCACAGCGCCCAAGGGTAGAAGTGGAACTGGAGGAGGTATGAGGCAGTGAAACAAGAACAGATCGAAAAAATATTGGAAGAGCACAAAGCGTGGCTAAACAGAACAGGTGGTGCAAAAGCAGACCTGTATGGTGCAGACCTGTGTGGTGCAGACCTGCGTGATGCAGACCTGTATGGTGCAAACCTGTGTGGTGCAAACCTGTGTGATGCAGACCTGCGTGATGCAGACCTGTATGGTGCAAACCTGTGTGATGCAAACCTGTGTGATGCAGACCTGCGTGGTGCAAACCTGCGTGGTGTCAGATATAACGAACAAACAGCCTATTATGCCATGCAATGCCCGGAAAAAGGGGCGTATATCGGATACAAAAAGGCAGAAGGAAAAATAGTAGAGCTGGAAATACAGGAAAATGCAAAGCGATCCTCAGCAACAACAAGAAAATGCAGAGCCAGCAAAGCCAAGGTACTGTCTATTACAAGCATAGACGGAAAAGAACACTTTAAAAAGGCAAAAAGCAGTCGCGACAACTCGTTTGTATACAGAGTTGGAGAGACGGTTGAAGTGAAAGATTTTGACGAGGATAGATGGAACGAGTGTTCAACTGGCATTCACCACTTTATCACGAGAGAAGAAGCGGAGAGGTATTAAACACACAAGACCGCCTGTCTGCCGGGTGAAGCCATACGCCCGGGAAGAGCCTCCTTCAAAGAAGCCGGGCGCCTGAAACCAGGCGCTCGGCAGATGGGCGGTCAGGAAAAGGGGGAAGCATGAAGATAAAGCTGGACAAGGGAGCAAGGATACCGACAAGAGCGCACAGCACGGACGCGGGGCTGGATCTATATGCACGGGATACGCAGATCATCCCGGCCAAGGAAAGCGCCGTTTTTGATACGGGTGTACATGTTGAGCTGCCGGAGGGCACAGCGGGATTTTTGAAAAGCAAAAGCGGGCTGAATACAAAGCACGGGATTACAAGCGAAGGTGTGATCGATGTGGGATATACCGGGAGCATCGTGGCCAAGCTGTACAACCACAGCGGCAAGGATTACAAGGTCAACGCAGGAGATAAAATTACGCAGCTGGTCATTGTGCCAATTTTAACGCCTGAATTGGAACTGGTAGAAGCGCTGGAAAAAACACAGCGTGGGAACAACGGATTTGGGAGCACGGGGAAATGAACCAAGCGAAGCAAAGCAGGATAGAGTTTGAAACATGGGAATACATCCTGCCCGCGATAGAGGAGATTGCAAAAGTAAGCGCCAAGGGCTTTGCAAAGTACGGGGCTGAGAACTGGGCGCGGGTAGAGACAAAGGACAACATCAACCATGCGCTTCGGCATATCTGCCTGTACAGAGACAAGATGGCGGGCGTCGCGCTGCCGGAGGGAGAAGAGAACGAAAACCATCTGGCGCATGCGTGCGCAAGGCTGATGATGGAGATAGCAGGGAAGAATGAGGGACAGCATGCTTGAAATAAGGCCAATCTATTTGCGAGAGGCAAACGAATATGTAAGGAAATATCATAGGCATAGCATCCCAACAGTGGGAGGAAGATTTGCGCTGGCCTGCTATACAGATGCGAAAATTTGCGGAGTTGCAATATGCGGAAGGCCGGTATCAAGATACCTGGATAATGGAACAACGCTTGAAATTTACAGAGTGTGCACCGACGGAGAAAGGAATGCTTGCTCTAAGCTGTACGGAGCCTGCTGTCGAGTTGCACGGGAGATGGGGTATAAAACGGTAACCACCTATACACTTGAGCATGAGATAGGAGCAAGCTTAAGAGCATCAGGGTTTATATGCGAGGGAATTGCGGGAGGTCTTGCGTGGAGCGGGAAAAGAAGCAGAGGATATTACGTAGCACCGAGAGAGAAAAAGATAAGATGGATGATGACACTGGATTAAGAAGGGAGAGGGAAACAATGGCAGAATACATAGAGAGAGAATACCTTCTATACAAGTTTATTGAAATCATGCCGGAGATGGGAGTAGATGAGCTGGCTGATGAGATATATGACATTGCATTAAATGTAGAAGCCAAGGACGTTGTGCCGGTGGTGCATGGACGGTGGATTGAATATCCGCGTGACTTTTATTTCAAGTGTAGTAATTGTAAATATACGGTTCCGTACAAAAAAGCGGTTTTAATAGGCGGTAAGCGTGAATATAACTACTGTCCGCACTGCGGAGCAAGGATGGATGTGAAAAAGGAGGACTAAAGTCCGGTGTGGGCGAGGATA
>ULNX01037912.1_pt1 | contig 11246 bp, 14 predicted proteins | sample 1952061 | NCBI WGS metagenome assembly ULNX01 (sample SAMEA4835588, study PRJEB28245) | human gut metagenome | biome: gut microbiome; material: fecal sample | place: Denmark | collected 2008 | reverse complement strand
TCTTTCCTGTATAGCTGCTGTCATATCTGTCAATAAGCATATCATTAATTTCATTCCATTTGCTAAAAATCATAACAGAAAGTGATGTTAAAGATACGTCATTTTTTACATATACCCCAGTTCCTCCTGAAGCATATAAGTCATTATAAAATGAATTAAAGGCTTCTCCGGAAACAAACGGCATAAATTCTTCTTCAAAGTTGTGCAGTCTTTCAATAGCTTCCTCATCGCTTTCTATCATATCAATAAAAAGAGTTTTCTTGTCTGATAAAAGCTGTTTATACAGCTCTTTAAGCTTCGGGAACTTTTTATTAATATTATTCTTTTTGTTACTATTGTTAATAAGATTGATACGCATATTAAGCTTTCCAATCATTTCATTATAAGCATCAATTCCTTTCTGTGACAGGAACTGTTCATACATACCGACAGTAAAATAATCATTTATATCCGGAATATCCGATAACTGCCCATCAAGTAAACTAAATACGCTTATGTTATCAAAAAATCGTGGAAGATTATCATTAACTGCTCTGTTTGCTACAGAACCGGCTATTGCTTCATCTGAATATAAAGTAGCCCTTACATCATTGTAATTCGTAAAATAGCTTGTGAAGCCGTTGAAGCTTTGCAGGATATTATATTCTTCTTCTGTTAATGCAGTATCCTTTGCGGCATACTTAAATATCTTTGTACCGGAAAGTTCCTTATACAGTTTATGCTCTTTTAATGCCTTTGATATGCACCCTCTTAATGCTGAAAATGCCTCATCAAGCATTTGACTTTCCTCTATATTTTTAGATGGCTTGAAGTATAAATCAGCAACATAACCAATATCACCTAAAATGTTACCTTTTTCAAGTGTTGAATTAATTACCTCATTATGGACTTTATCAAACAACTTCTTTACAACTACAGCATTTTCTTTCCTGAATTTATCTGCTTCAATTATATTGTCATTCTTGATATTTTCCAGAGTTTTTCCCTGTGGTATTAAATTAAACCTCAGTGTCTTTGATAACTCATATTGTTTAGTTAAATTTTCAAAATACATAAGCGTATCCTTTCTTCATAAACACAATCCCCCACAAGCTGGTATCTTGTGAGGGATTTTATGTAATATTTCATAATGCTATAAGGTTTAATGCTTGTTTTATCAAACGTCCAGCCCGATGAGCGGTCAGTTCTTAGTTACAAGCTTAAAAAAATAAATTAAAAAATAAATTTTATTATTGATTTATATATTACATATATCAATAATTTTTGCAATAAGAAAATTCTTCTATAAATCTTTGCAGGTTATTGGCATCATATATATTGCCAAGACCATACGTATCAACATAGTTCTGCACCTTTTTGATGTCATCGTGTGAGAATGTCCATTCCTGCTCTATATGGTCACAGCTCATATTTCCAAAATTATAATATGGGAAATCTGCAAAAACTACTCTGAATTGTTCTACATCATATGTAATGCTTGCCCTGTTATCCATAGCTTTTTTCAGGGTTTCCGCATATTCACTATTCGTTCTCCAGATTGAATCGGGTTCAAGTCCGCCATCTTCGTAAGGCTTATCATAATAATTCTCGCTTATAGACCTTACGTATTTTGTGTTCTCAACCTTTTCAGCTTCAGTACTAACAATGTGTACAAGTATCATTTTCACAGTGCTGTTTACAGCACTGTCAGCAGCTCTGTAGGTAACAGATATTACTGCATTATTAGTAAGTGTAGTGAAATCCCTTTCTGAATAATCAATTATTTCAAATATAATATCTTCAGGATTATCATTATCATCTGTTACTGTTGCTGTTGACATAAGGCTGTCATAAGTTATTTTTCCGGTCTGTGCATTATCAAGTGTGAAATATCTGTCTATTGCGGTTATTACCGGGCAGTCGTCCCACTTAACAAATAATGTGACTGTATCATTAAGCTTCGATGTAAGATTTTTAACTGTTTCTTCATCAGCATACGTATTGTTATTGTCATACCAGTTCAAAAACTTACTTTCTCCTTCAGGAGTTGACCTTGTGAATGTATTCTTTGGAAGCTTGATATCCTCATCATACACAGCCTTTATTTTGTCCATAGAGCCGTTTCCACCATTTGAATTGAAGTTTATATAGTAACTGTTATTTGTTGCCCTTACAGCCAGATATACGTTGTGTGCTGGCATAGTGAATTTCATTGTCTGTGTGTCATATGAACTTCCACTAATAAATGTAGTAATGTTACTGCTGTTTACTGAATACCAGCCTGTAGGATACTTTGAAATGTCTGTTTCACAGTTACAGCCTGAAGTATGCCAGTGGTATCCTGTCTTTACCTCTGCGCTTACTGTTACCGGTTCTTCATACTTATATGCTCCTGCGCCGCTTGCACTTTCAATTCCATTTTTTGCGCTGATTGATGTACTGTTTCCTGAAGAATCATCACCGCCTAATTTATATGTATTTCTTGTATAATAGTAATTAACTACAAGGCTTCCGTCAGGTTTAATGGTAACTGTCTGTATTTCTGGTGCTGTAAATCCCTCATAATTTTTTACACCTGGTGTTACCAGAGAGTCCGTTGTGCCTTTAAGGTTATCTGTATCTGCAAGAAAATAGTTAGTTTCATTATGCTCACTGGCATTTGCGTATTGTGTTGTGCCATCAATATATAGTTTTTCTTTCCAATGTTTTACCACATATGGTGTATCTGGGTTGGGTTTCCACTGTGCATATAAGGCAGAGCTTATTCCGTCTATGTTCCAGACCTGGTAATCATAACTTTCAGTATCTGAATATTTGCTGTCAACATATATGGAATTATCGCTTCTCATTGTGAGATATTGATTACTATTATGTACGCTTATTTTGTATTCGTGTACGTCCACCAATTCTAAATCCCACATAAAAGCTGAATTGCTCTTATCAAGTGCCGCAGTCTTTACTTCACCTGATGAAGAATACAATGCCTGTCCGGTTGACATATTCATTATGTAATAAGCCTGTGCATTATCAGCCTTAATAAAAGACCACCATTGTGCCATTTCATAATCTGCTTGCTGTGCATACAATGTACTGTTGTTCTGCTTAACTGCAATATTATAGTCTGTATGATTTCTGATAAGCGTAATGCCCTGACAGTCTGTTTTATCAATAACATCATTTTCTTTATAAGAGCTTCCTGAACCATCAGCAGATGTATTATATCCGGTAAATGTATAACCTATTCTCTTAAATCTGTTTATATCTGCAATGTTGTCATCTGTAGCCTGTAATGATTTGAAGTATGAGAAGTTATCATTATCCCCATTGCCATAATATTCTGTAAGTCTTATTGCTGGTGTCCACTGCACCTGGAAATAATCTTCTCTGTTAAGGAAGTCTATTTTCCATTTCTGACCATCATAATCAGCTGCGTGATATACGCATACATTCTGACCAGCATTACTATTTTGACTTCCTCCCTGGGCATCAAGCCTGTAATTTTCATTACATCTTGAAGCTATATAGTAATATCCGTCACCGGCAGGAATAAGCTTCCACTGCTGAGCCTCAGACCAGTTAAGATGATGAAGCTGTACGTTTGCGGGGTCTGAAGTATTTCCATATGCCAAGTCTAAGAACTTTCCATTTGTATTATTAACTATATAGTAATATCCATCTCCGCTTGGAAGAAAACTCCAGTAATTGCTATGGTTACTAATATCGTCCCACCACAGTTGAATATTAGTTCCATCTGCATTATTATCTCCGGCTATATTAAATACAAGATTATTATTATATGCACTTCTGATTACTGCCCTGGCATTATTATTATCCGAAGGGGCTATATTTTCTCCTGCTTTTCTGAATGTTCCGTTTTCAGTTTTGTAATTTACAAAGGCATAATTATTTTTTGTGAACTTATTATTTATTGTGAAGGCATTTCCATTGTACTTTTCACAATGCTCCCTTATGTTATAAGATACAAAATAATCTTTGCCACTGCCGGCTTCTTCCTGTCCTGATGTTGCGTCATTGCCGTCATAATATGCTAGTGCATAGCCATTATAAACGTAAATTCGTGCTTCGTTATTCTCTGCTTTTATATTCCCTTTTAGGGTATTATTATCACAGAAAATATATCCAGCATTTTTACTAAAATTTTTAACCTCATATGTATATCCGTAAGGCACTTGCTTGTAATAATCTGTTACACCTATTGCCTTATCCCAGACGTTACCATTATCATCATAAATATATACATCACAAGTACCAAGGTCTAAGCCTCCGTCTTTCAGTCCGCTTAAATTAGTGCTGTGATTATAGGTGGCATTTAAGTCTAATATATAGCTGTTCCTTGTCCAGCCAGCCCATAACGTCATATCCCCGGCATATTTATAATGCCAGTTGTTATCCCAATAACCCCATAACGAGCTTTCTACTGCATTACCTGAACTATTATATATCTGCTCTAAATGGTCTAATGAGCCATCATCTTTCCAATAAGCACGATACCAGCCATTGAAGGAATAACCTTCCCTTGACGGACAGTCATTACCCATTAAGCTAAATGAAGGTTCATTATAAGTTACTGTTACACTACCAGTAGTTCTATCCGTACTTAAATTTCCATATAAATCTATGTTTCCTCCCGTTGGAAGAATTCCACCATCTGCATTAAAGCTCAATGTATAATTAGGTATTTCTGGATATGTAAACTTTAATGTTATGTTGTCTACACGTTTTATTTTCTCTATGTACTGGTCAACCTGCCAGTCTGGATTATCGTCAAAGAAATTTGTAACATTAAACTCACAACCCTTTGATGTCAAATCTACCTCTTTATCTGATGCCTCACCATAATATATGGAACTTAGATCATCTTCTCCACTGTCTGTAAAATTAAACACAGCATTTCCCTCAAATATCATATAAGACCCTTGGTCTGGTTTCATACCTGGAGCATAGGCGAAACATTCTAATCTCCAGTTAGATGTTTCATTAAAAAACATACTATAGGTAGCTTTACCATTAATATCTCTTGTAATTTTTACCTTTACAGGAACTTGAAAACTTTTTGTTGCAGATGCAAGCCAATTATCACATCTCCAAGATGAATCGGGTATATAATGTTCCCAAAAACTATATTTTAAAGTGTATTGTACTTCTAAATAACCATCTACTTCTGTTGATATTTTATAACTATCTGCATATACTTCTTTTGAAAATACTGTAAATCCTGCAATTATCATTATTACAGCAATGATAAAACTTATTGATTTTTTTAAGTATCTTTTTGTAATTAACATCATTACTCCTATTTATTTTAAAAAGTTAAAATAACCTCTATTGTTATTCCATTAGGACAATTATGTGCTTGTGCAATTGCCTGAGCTTCTTCTTTTGTGTTTGTTTGAAGTCCAGTTAAAGTTCCATCTGAAAATACAGCACCTAATTTATATCCTGTTAATGGGTCAATACCTTCATAGTGAGAATAAGTTTTTCCTGTATAAGGATTTATACCTTCATCAGTTTTAGTCCATTTTCCAGTTGCAACTAATCTTTCTTCATCTGTTAATGTTGGAGCTGCTGGTTCTTGTGGTGTCACTACTGGCTCTGGAGTTGGTTCTGGAGCTACAGGCTGTTCTACCGGGGTTTCTTCTACTGCACTTGAATTGTTATTCTCTACCGGAGCTTCTTCTACTGCACCAGAATTAGTATCCTCTACTGGAGCTTCTTCTACAGGCTGTTCTGCCGGTGTTGTATCTGTCCAGCCTGCATTTGTATTTTCTGCTGGCTGTTCTTCAGGAACTGTATTATTAACTTCTTCTACACTATCACTATTTCCCTGATTTTCATCTGTTACTGCCTCAGCTACTAAAACTTCTTCATTAGAAGCCTCTGTATTTTCTACGGAAGTTTCTGTTACTTTCTGCTTGTCCGTTGCCTTTTCTGTGCTTGTTGAATTAACCTGCTTTACTGCAACTGTTGTTGTCTGAGCTTCTGTTGCTGTAGAAGCCTGGTCCTTGCCACCGCAAGCTGTCGCTGTCAATACTGTTGCTACAATTGTAGCTGTGATTAATAATTTTGTCTTTTTCATAATAAATTCCTCTCTTTCAATTGTTTTGTTATTTTAATACAATTTTTAACTTTTTTCTACCGCAGTAGTAAATTATATTTTTCATAGAATGAAGTATAAACTATCCAATGAGGACACCCTGAACTTCCTGTATATAATTCTACATAAAAATCTTTATCAGGGATTGGAGTGTTTATTTTTAAATTAAATGAGGGCCAACCCCCATCTTTAGAAAACCTCAGCCTGTCACCATCTGGATATTCTAATCTATAGTCACTGTATTTTAATAAGTTATCAATGTCCTTTATTCTTTCTTCACAGTAATAATCTTCGTCCCACATTCTTTCATATTTTTCATTTATTTTTACATAATTAAAGCAAATAATATCTATCAATATAGAGCATATAAAAAATAAACAGAACAAGCATATTTTTATATTAAATAAAATAAATAAAGGCAATGAAAAAATTACTATTACTGTCAGACGTGCAGACAAACAAAATAAATCGCTACTATCTAAATATGCTTTATATCGTCTAGCACATACTTCTTGATAAGTCCTAATACGTTCTTTATCTTCTTCATCATCAAAAATGATTGTTACTTTTTTTTCAATAAAATTATATTCTTTTTGAACTTTCACATTTTAATACCTCTTTTCCTAATTGTATTTATAGTTAATTCAATAATGCACTTTTATTACAATATCCCTAATTTCTGTAAAATGAGAGGGATTCCAGTATAACAACCTGCAATTGCAACTAATATATATATTATACCTATGAAAATACCTATCACATTTTTCGATTTAGGATATACGATTATTTTTTTATCTACAAGCTCTTTTATAAAAAGAAAAATTCCTATTGAAGACATAATTATAATTAATAATGCTCCAAAAACACAAAATATTAGTTGACATACTAAAAATATAGTCCTCAATTTCATTCTCCTTTACCTTTACAATCTGCCGCCTCAGTTATATTAAGTTTATAGTACTTATATTGCGGATATTGTTGCATTAATAAATCTATATCTATACCTCTATAGAATATCACTAAATCATCATTACTGAAATTTTGTGTTAATTCGGTATCTGATGGAATTGCACACCAGACTGTTTTGTCTAATGACTTTAGAAATTCTTCAGCATCTTGCTGTCGTTGCTTTAATAAATCTATATCTTCATCATATATAACAGGATTTACATCTACACCCATTTCTTGTGTGAAAGAAGTCACTTTCTTATTTGTGTAAACAGTTTCTTTTTCTGGAATAAGCATACTAAATATAAGATAAAATGATGCTATTCCGAAAGGAAACATTAAAAGCTCCCTAAGAAGACTATAGTCCAATTCAATTTTTGTATAGAAACGTATAAAAGCTAATACACCAGCGAACACAGATATCACTAATAACACCAATAACATTAAATTAGTTGTTTCGTATTTATGTAATTCTTTTTCAAACTCGTACATTTTAATTCTCCTTCTCAGGTATAGTAATCTCATAAAGTTTATAGTCTGGTGGGTTTTGCTCTATTAATTTTATATCTCCACTAAATATTACTGGCTTTCCGCTATCATCAAATTCCTGTGTTAATTCAATATTTTTTGATGTTGAACCGGTTAAAATAATATAATCTTGTGTTACTTTGTTCCTTGATGTTGAAACCCACACTGTTTTGTCAGACATCTTTACATATTCTGTTATATAAAAATCACCAGAGGTTACATCAGAAGCCATTTTTTGATTATTAATTGTTATAAATACCATATCATCGGTAATTTTATATTCTTGCTCATTATCATCACAGTTATCATCTTTATCAGCGGCAATTTCTTGAAATGTTAGGAATAAGCTTATCCATAAAAACATTGTAAACATTAAAATCAAATATATATCGTCCATTTTTCAATCTTCCTTTGTCATCTTAGTTATGTGATATTGTTGTTTTTATACTATCAAATGTCTATTGATAACGTTTTTCCTATAACCATTAAAGTTGTAATCACAACAAACAAAATAGCCATACGCTTATCGTTTGTTCCTAAATATAAAACAAGACCAATGCTAACAGTTGTACATATCCCTGCTTTTAGGAAAGATATTTTTATACTATCAATATCACTTGAATTATAACGTAATTTAGAATACCTTATCCATAAAAACACTGCTGTGAAAAAAAATATCATTATTTCTATTAGTAGAATTTCTTGTTGGCTCATATACAACTCCTTTTTCTCATATCTGTATTAGCTGGAAATGCTCTTTTCATAACCAAGCTATAGATACTGATTATTCTGTTATAAATTAACTTTTTGATTATTAATACCATAACTTTATTAAACCGCTAATTACGAATAATATAAGTGCAGATAATATTAAAGCACTTATTATATGTCCCCTTTTTCTGCTATCTGCATCACTTGAAAATACTGCATATATACCTGATAGCAATATAAATAAAATTCCAATTACTTGCACAATTATGTAAGCTTCCATATTATTCCTCTTTCTATGTACTGATATTTGACATTTTTCTTATTTAGGACTATCATAATTAATAACATTAGCCCTTATGTTTTGTTTTAGGCTTATGTTATTTGAATGGTGAGGAGAGGCTGTAAAGTCTCTCTTTTATAATTATTTCTCGCTTTCTTCATACATAATCTTTACACCTACTACATTTGTAGAAGTTCTTTTATATGTAATAGCTGACATAATATCCCACACATCATCGTTATCTATAGAAACCGTAGCGTTATCTATTATCGACACAAACTTTTTAATAACTTCGGCTTCTGTATTGCTTATTGTTATTACATAGTTATCTTCGCCCTGCATATTATTCTAACTGCTCCTTTATTTCTTCTTTTGACAGGCTTTCAAGATTATCTATATAGACTGCCGCCTCATCACACTCTACCAGTACACATACCGCCTTTCTTTTATTACGACACTCACAGATAAAAATTGTATCATCTTCTAGCCATTCTTGGATTCTTTCGGCATCGTCGGCGACATCGTAATAATTAATGTCGCATAATGCTTCCCTCACTGCTCTGACTTCCTGTTCTGTGAGAATTCTTCCTGCATAAGTGATATTTGTCATATTAATATCATTTCTTATGATTTTCTTTTTTACAAGAAGTTCATAATACATTCCCCTAAGGACCATTGGCTTACATTCGGATATGCCACTTTCCCAGTTTTTTACGGTCTGATATGGAATTTTAAGGTAATCTGAAAACTCCTTTCTATTCATTCCGGTTTTTTTTCTCAATTCTTTTACTGTCATAGCTTCGCCTTTCTTTTAAAATTAATTATTTCCTTGTAATGTTATTACAGTCCATATTGGACTATTTGTAAAGCGTTAATTTATATTAATTTTAATTATTTTGTCTGAATTAACAATAAAGGGGAAGCTTACTACAGCATTATCACTTGTCCAATACACATTTTTATCAGGATAAGGATTTACAGGTTCATTTAAAGATGTGCCTTCAGGAACCTGCATATATTTATATACTGTATTATCCTGATATAAATATTGTATAGTATACATATTCACATCATTATTAATATCCTGATGTTCTTTATCTTCAAGAATTACTGTCTTTTTGGCAACAACATTTCCTGTCTTTCCATTTATATGCTTATATGTTTCTGTTACCTGTATTGACATAATTCCCTTATCATAATCAGTATCAAGAACTCTTATTGTCACACTTGAATCTGACTGTATCTGCTCAGTAAGAGCCATAACCAAATCCGCTATATATTCTTCCTGATTGTTAATGCTGTACGTATTCTTTGACAGTGTACTTATAGTTCCTTCCAGTGCAGAATCAAGAGCATTTTCAGCTTCCTGCTGGCGCACATCTCTTGCATTGACTGTCGTTGCGATATTAATAGACAGCAAGGCAATTAAAGTAATTACAAAACCTACAATAATATTCTTCATACTCTTTTCTCCACTGGTATGTTTATTGTTACAGTTGCTTCATTATTTACTGCATCATATACATATGCTGTAATCTCATATACAGCATCTTCCGGAAACACTGCTGTCCTGTTCTGCTGGTTGTATATAGCTATAATATCAGTTGCACCATTCATAATCTTAACAATGCTGAAGGTATCTATATCTGAAGCAGTATATTCAACCCCATCAAGAACAGCAATAAAATAATCATCTAATGCAACGGCTTCACCAACCTTGATTATTTCCTGTGTTTCGTTATATTTTATTTCTGGTTTTATGACGTTAGCGGCTTCTATGACCGCTGTGTCATCTGTGTAATTGTCATATGTATAATCTGCACTGTCCATATTAGCCGCAATTACATTGTTATAGCCTGTGACTGTACGTCCGTCAGACGTTGTATAAGATACATTTCCCAATATCCCGACAATTGCTATAAATATAAGTACCGCAATAGCTGTTTCGCCAATTTCGCTTACAATTATTTCCATTTTTTATCTCCTTGCAATCCTGATGACAGCTAATATAAAGTCAATTGCTATCAGGATATTCATTAAACTTATCTTCATTTTCATAATTAAAAATTAAATGTAACAGCTCCTCTATGCTTATTGATTTACCATTCATCACGTTATGTATGACAGACTGCATAAACTCTTTGTCTGTTATGTTGCTGTTATCTGCTTTATCTGTTCTACTATTCATAATTTACCCCAATACACTTATTGCCAGTGTCTGTATATAATCTGAAAAGCTTGTTCCGGTAAAATAAGAAATTACCATTGCTGTAATAACACCAAACGTCATTACTGCAATTGCACCTTCGCCTATAAATTCAACTATTTCGTCCATAAATACCCCTTTCTTATGCGTTTACGCATAAGTTAAAATGATGTAAGATATAAAAATATCTGTGAGAAGATGGCTATTATGCCTCCTCCGATAATCAGACAGATTGCCGCCTGTCCAATCTGGTTTATTAATATCTTCATTATGTTTGCTCCTTAAGTCAGGGTGCTATTAGTAGCACCCTCTATCTTGTATATCCTCTGCACTGATGTGATGAGGCCACATTAAGAACTGGAATTTTATAGTCGTATGTTAGAATGACCTTGCACATAACTGTTTTTCCATTCACGTCACTTATCTTATCCACGCTAAGTGAATATCCCTCATTATCAGCATTAGAAATACAACTGTTA
>ULNX01057602.1_pt1 | contig 11360 bp, 8 predicted proteins | sample 1952061 | NCBI WGS metagenome assembly ULNX01 (sample SAMEA4835588, study PRJEB28245) | human gut metagenome | biome: gut microbiome; material: fecal sample | place: Denmark | collected 2008 | reverse complement strand
TATTATTTCCAACATTATCACTGAATAAAATAATAGCTACTCCGGCCGGAGAATTCTTAAGGTGTACCAGCGTCCTTAAGCCAATATAATTGTCAACGACATATATTGACGACTTTGCCTGCTTATAAATGGACTCATATACCTCATCTGCACTACTGAATTTTGCGTTAAACATGAGCCACTTCAGTTACTTTTCTTCCATATGTATACTTAAATCGGTTTGCAGACAATATAGTTTGTAAAAATAAATAATGTTCAGTTGTTGCAATATCATCTTCAAGTAATAAAATTTTAGCAGAATCTCCAACAACACAACCATTAATTTGAAAAGATACAAACCCAGCTGAACCACTTCTTGCAACAGTTAAACATGGTTTTTCAGTAAATGTATAATTCATTCTTTTACAATAATTTAGATCAATTTTACCTAAAACACCATTATTCGTTTCACCGCTTTGAACCACCTTAAATAATCCTTCATTTTCTTCAACCTCTTCTTTTGTTATTCCTTTTCCATTTAACATTGAAAAAATGTTATTAACGCAAAATGATTTCCATTCATTGAGATTAAGATTCATAAATCTTGCCCTCCTTCATCAAATACGCAAGATAATTATTCAATGTCTGTTGAAAATCTTCTTCACAAAGTTTTGTATAATCAGTTTTCATATACGCTTCGCAAAGCCATTCGTCTTTCCCTGATACTTCTGCTGTTGCTGACAAACCATCGACCGATTTATGATTACGGAATAATCGAAGCCATTCTTCTTCAATAGCTTTCCACTTACTATTTCCATCTTCATCAAACTGTTCCACACGTCCAAGATTTTTCTTTTTCTTAAATCCATCTTCTTTGTAATAACCAAAAAAGGTTTCTCTTACAGTTCCATCTGCTTTAACGTGTGGTTCACCCAAAGTGAACACCATACAACAAGCCGATGCAGATGCTCCCGGATAAAAAATTTCATTTGGAAGTGTAAATACAGCTTCCAACGTATTATTTTCTAACATTGATATTTTTTCATTTTGAATAATCGTTTTTGTTCCAATCGCAGCTGCAACCGGAAGCAATACAGCCATTTTCACTGTCTTACGTGGTTGACCATTTACTTCTCTTTTATCATTCATTTCTTTGATTACATCAGAAAGATAATGAACAAACACAAACCCCTTTGTTGGGTCTTCCTTGCCATTCTTTGAATTTCCCCAACTTGCTTTATATTTAGCCGGAATTCCAATAGGTTTTGCATTATACGGTGGATTCATAAGAATAATATCTGGGTCTGCATCTTTAATAAAATCCTTATAATCAAAGCAGCTTCCAAATTTGATATTACTGTTTCCATCACCATGAATCAGCATATTGGTTGTAGAAAGACCATAGGCTTTTTCTTCAACTTCAATTCCATAAATATGTTCTTCTTTCACCTTACGCATAAGGTCTTTTGCTTCCTTTTCACGTTTACCACGTCTACAATCAGCAAGCTCTTTTACCATCGCTTGTACAAGGAAAGAACCACTTCCACAAGTTGCATCCAGAACACGCTTTGTTCTATCTACACCTGTGACACGACACATAAACTCTGTAATATGGTCAGGTGTAAACGCCTGATTTTTATCTGCTTTTCCTGTGTATTTATTAAAAGCAATGAAGAACATATTCAGAATGTCCTGACCTTCTGAACTGTCAGTATCAATATATCTATAAATATCCAACATAATTGTTTCAAGAATTTCTACCCAATCAGTTGTTTTCAAAGCTCTGACCTTTTGATTTCCCAGAACATTCTTTTGAAGTAATTCAATCTTCTTAGCCTTATTATCAGAACCATCCAATAAATCAGATAATACATCCTCAATGGCACCTCTAATACTTTTCGGTGTCATCAGGCTCCAAAACTCTTTAATAGAATCAACGAACTCTTTTGTAATCAAAACAGTACCTTTCTTTTTTACAAGGTCTTTAATATACAAAAGGCTTGTTCCTACAAACTGACTGCGAAGATTCTCGTCAATATCTTTTTTATGTAAAAGCTCATTTAATGAATATGTATTCCTAAGAACCTTTTCTCGATCATTAGATTTATTGATTCTGAACAGTCTTACATAATGAGCCATTCTATCCAACATAGCTTCATCTTTCAATACATGTTCATCATCAACAAATGACTTCCACACCTTGATTTTATCGTTATTTGTATTGGCAAGAATACAAATAGCTTTGTTTCCCGGATGAATTGCACATTCTTCTTCAAGATATTCACGCAACTGCTTTTCATCATCATCCACATAGTTCTGCTTTGTCTCAATCAAAACCACCACATCATCCATTTCAAATCGAATATCCAATTTGAAATGTGATACAGGATGACCAACCTTTGCTTCCAGTTGTGATTTCCCACCTGCCGCCTGAACATAGCTATATTCTCCGGCTTCTATATTACTTGTCAGAAATTCCTTTCCGACAGTTTCTACCATATCGTGTCTAAGCATAGTATCCTTAACTCCTTTTCATGAAACAATCTATATGATTCCAAAATGCCTAAACGCCTGCATGGTTGCTTCTTCCTTCTTCAGTGTACATTGTGGCTGTATCGCATTCTCTGATTTTGGCAGATTAAAGTTCTCTCCCACGTCCAGTCCACACTTCTTCTTAATCTGTGCGATATACAGTGATGAAACCTTAAGTCCTGTCTGCTCCAATACATATGCCTTTATCTGCTCATATGTCGCTTTTCCTTTGAATTCAGATAAATCCATATCCTCCAGAGAGAAGTCCACCTTCACTTTTCTGCTGTCGACCATTCTCCGTTCCACTTCGGTTCGCGCTGAGCAAAGATCCACCGGATCTTTAGCGCCCTTGGAAAGTAAAACAACAGTCTCTACATGTGTTGTATGCGCAAACTGATCCACCGCCCGGACACGTTTCACCTCATATCCGCCTTCCGCCAGCACCTTAAGATCTCTCGCCAGTGTCGCAGAATCACAGCTCACATAAACAATGCGTTCCGGCTTCATCAGAAGCATTGTCTCTAAACATTTCTCATCGCAGCCTTTTCTCGGCGGATCGACCACGATCACATCCGGGTGCAGCATATCTGTCTTTTCATTTTTATGCTCCGCATAAAATTCCGGCAGCACTTCCTCTGCTTTTCCAACGAAAAACCCGGTATTGGAAAATCCATTCCGCTTTGCATTGTCCTTTGCATCGGCGATCGCCTGTGGTATGATCTCCACTCCATACACATGCCATGCTTTTCCGGCAAGGAATAAAGAAATGGTTCCGATTCCACAGTACAGATCCCAGACGGACTCCTTTCCGGTAAGTCCTGCATACTCTAACGCAAGGCTGTAAAGCTTCTCGGTCTGTTCCGGGTTCACCTGATAAAAAGACTGTGGTGAGATATGATAGGAGATTGCTTTTCCTGTCCGCTCAAAATTCGTGCAGTCCCTTAAATGAATGTAATCCGTAATGTAAGGCTGTCCCCAGATAGTCTCGGTCTTATCACCGAGGATCACATTCGTATCCTTCTGGTTGATATTCATGGAAATACTTGTCATGCCTGGGATTGCCTGTAATTTCTCCACAAGCACATTCTGTGCCGGAAGTTTCCTGCCATTAACGACAAAGCATACCATGATCTCTTTTGTCGTAAATCCATAGCGGATCAGCGCGTGGCGCACAAGCCCTCTTCCGGTTTTCTCATCATAAGGTTCTATGTGGCACTCACGCATATAGGATAGGATCGCTTCTAAAATCTCACGGTTTTCTGCCACGCCAAGCATGCAGTCTTTGACCGGGATAATGCTGTGCGTGCGCGAGGCGTAAAACCCAGCAATGATATTTCCCTCTTTATCTTTTCCGATTGGAAACTGTGCCTTATTGCGGTAACGGTAAGGATTCTCCATGCCAACGATCGGCTCCATCACAGAATCCACAAAGTCTGCATGAAATCCGCCGAGACGGATCAAATTGTTTTTTACCTTGTTCTCCTTGAACTCTAACTGCTTTGCATAATCCATCGCCTGAATCTGGCAGCCACCGCAGCGTCTGTGCAGTTCACATTTTGGCTCCGTGCGGAAGCCGGACGGCTTTACGATCTGCTCCACTCTCGCATAACCATAATTCTTTTTCAATTTGGTAATGCGCGCCTCAATCTCATCCCCGATCACTGCATCCTTGACGAAAAAAGTCATGCCATCCAGCTTTCCGATGCCCTCTCCATCAATTCCTATATCCTCAATCTTCAATGTAATGATATCGTTTTTATTCATTCTTTTTTCCTTTTATTCACCACAACATTTACTTCAGACTGGATCTCCGGATATTGCTGTCGAGCAGACGGTTGAATCCCTGCCACTCCACATTATTCTCCGGTACATTGGTAAAAATTTCACGAATCGTCTCCATCTTCGCATCCACATTATCAGCAAAACTGAGTGCCAGTGCTTCTGCAAGTGCCGGCTTCTTCGGCGAACCATATTCCAGCTCTCCGTGATGTGCGAGAATACAATGCTTTAATTCGTTTGCCATGCGAACCGGGAAACCTTCGATCGTGCGGATACGCTCTCCGACCATCTCTGCCCCGATCATAATATGACCTAACAGCTGTCCTTCGTCTGTGTAATCATTTTCCGGGAAAACAGATAATTCTTCCAATTTTCCGATGTCATGGAAAATCGCCGCAGTCACAATCAGATCGCGGTTTAACATAGGATAATAAGCTGCAAAATAATCACAGTGCTTTGTCACACTGAGCGTATGCTCTAACAATCCACCCACAAAACCATGATGAACGGTTTTCGCTGCGGAGTGGAATTTGAAACGTTTCTCAAACTCTTTGTCCTCTAAGAAAAAACTGCTTAACAATTTTTTATAATACGGATTGTTCACCGAACGGATAATGCCACACAGCTCCTCATACATTTCATCAATATTTTTCTCGCTGACCGGAAGATAATCCTTCGGATCATACTCCCCTTCCTGCACTTTTCTGACACGCTTGATAGAGAGCTGCAGATTTCCCTGAAAACTTGTGATATCTCCCATAACAGCAACGTAATCCAGCGAATCAAAATCATCGATTCCGACAGAACCCGGATCCCAGATTTTTGCATCCAGGATTCCTGTTTTATCCTGTAAAATAACGTTTTCATAAGGTTTTCCTGCCTTCGTCAGCGCAGACTGTTTTGTCTTGCACAGGTAAATCTCATTGATCCGCTCGCCTTCGCGAAGACTTTCAATATATTTCATAACAATTATTTCCTCCAAATTATGTATTTGTATTACTGTAAAACACTGACCGTTACAGGGCATTTAATCTCCGTATAACCATCATTTCCCTGTCTCTGAATCGTGACCTCCGCCACATCGCCCGGTGTGAGGGAAAGCAATTTTGTCTGATATCCATCAACCGAGATCACCGCTTCCCCGTCAATCTCTGTAATGACATCACCGCTCTGTAGTCCTGCTGCCATCGCCGGCGAATCCATTTTTACTTCCTTAATATAAACGCCCTTTGGAATATCATTCTCTTTTGCGATCGTATTGGTAACGGTAGTGATCTCCAGACCGATATATGGAATATCTTTATTATTGGACAACATCTCGATCAGCGGTTTCAATTTTGAGATAGAGATTGCTGTCAGCGTGTTCTGGTCACCCTCACTGCTGTATCCCTGCGTGACAATACCGATCACTTCGCCGTTTAAGTTGATCAGCGCTCCACTTCCATTTTTGCTTCCCACGATATCCGTTGTGAAAATATCATAATTCGCATCAATTGTGGAAATGGAATAAGCAGAGGAAGTGATATTTCCTGTCAAAATGGAATAATTCGTTCCAAGCGGACTTCCAACTGCAAGCGCAAGCGTTCCCTGTGTGATGGCAAGCGAGTTGCCAAGCACTGCGACTGATATCAGATTCATGGTATCATTGTCGATCTCATCCACCGGAACACTGAGTACAGTAATTCCTGTATTTCCATCGTATTTCTTGATGGAAGCCTCTACTGATGTGTCATTGACAAAGGTCACATAGACAGAAGACGCTTCTGCGATCACTTTTCTCTCCGTCAGGATCAACAGCTCCTGACCACTGTTTGCAATAATAATACCGGAACCCTGTCCCTTGCTCTCATAGGCATTATTGAACCAGTCTGTATTACTCTTTACCCCTGTCACTGCCACGATAAACTTGTTTGCCTGCTTCCCGATCGCATACATCTCATTCTGCAATGTCTGGAAATCATCCAGTGTAAGCTGTTCGTACACGATCTGTGGCTCAGAATCCGGTTCGTTTGTTTCTGTCTCCGTATCCGGATCTTCCGTTTCCGTCTCCTGTTCCGGTTCATCTTTTGGGATCGTGATGGTCGGATCTTCCTTCGGATGAAGCATACCATCTATTTTCGGCTGACACAGCACGAACGTAACACTCGCCACAATTCCAAATAAAACTGCCAGAAGCACGACAATACATACGTGATATGCCAGTTTCTTTTTATTCACGGGTTTGTCCTTTATTTTCTCGCTGATAAATTCATATTTATCCTGTTTGTTTTCCTGCATGATATTCCTTTCCAGGCAGTGGCATTCCTGCCGCACCTTCAAATGCAATCAGGCTTGTATCTGTTTTACTTTTTGATCCATACATGAAAAATCATACCAATTTATATTATAAATAGAAACACATATGCTTGCAATACTTTCTTTTTTTGTACAATTCCTGCCAAACTCTTCTTTTCATCAGCTTCACTTTGGTCTATAATAAAAATTGATCAGCTAAAACGATGATGGAGTACTTTTGTTTTATGAATGAAAAAGTTTTAAAAACCTTAGAATATAATAAAATTTTAAATCAGCTGTCTGAATACGCATGCAGTCCGGAGGCAAAAAAACGCTGCCTCGCACTGCGTCCCATCACAGACAAGACACAGATCGAGCAGCTTCAGCTCCAGACAAAGGATGCTTTAAGCCGTCTGTTCCGGTGTGGAAATCTCTCATTTTCCGGCGTACACAGCGTCAACGATTCGCTGAAACGTTTAGAGATCGGAGCCTCCTTAAGCGCTGCAGAACTGCTTTCGATCTGTTCTCTCTTAGAGGCTGCCAAGCGTGTAAAAGCATTTTCCCGCTCAGAAAAAGAGGAAGTTCCAGACGATTCACTGACCGGATTTTTCACCGAAATCGAACCGCTGACACCGCTCTATGACGAGATTAAGCGCTGCATTCTCGCAGAGGACGAGATTGCCGACGACGCAAGCAGCACACTGCGTTCCATCCGCCGTTCCATGCGCGGCATGAACGACAGGATTCGCGCCCAGATGAACAACATGATCAACAACAGCACAACCAGAAGCTATTTGCAGGACGCTGTGATCACCATGCGCGACGGACGCTACTGTCTGCCAGTCAAAGCCGAGGCAAAATCCCAGATTCCCGGCATGGTACATGACCAGTCCTCATCCGGTTCCACCCTTTTCATTGAACCGATGGCGGTCGTGAATCTGAATAACGAATACAAAGAACTTCTGTTAAAAGAAAAAGACGAAATCGAAAAAATCTTAGAAAACCTGAGCAGGCTGACTGCTAATTTTTCTGAACAGATTGCTACGGATTATACGATTCTGGCAGAACTTGATTTTATTTTTGCAAAAGCTGCCTATGCACAGACCTACAATGGTGTTGCACCGACGTTTAATAATGAGGGATATCTTCATATTAAGAAAGGACGCCACCCACTGCTCGATAAGAAAAAAGTGGTTCCAATCGATGTCATGCTCGGCAAAGATTTCAAGCTTTTGATCGTAACCGGTCCAAACACCGGTGGTAAAACAGTTTCTTTAAAGACTGTCGGACTGCTTACTTTAATGGGACAGTCCGGTCTTCATATTCCGGCTTCTGAGCGGTCGGAGCTTGGTATATTTGAGGAAGTATTTGCAGATATCGGCGATGAGCAGAGTATCGAACAGAGTTTAAGTACTTTTTCATCCCACATGACCAATATCATCCGCATTTTGAAAAAGGTCAATGACCGTTCGCTCGTTCTCTTTGACGAGCTTTGTGCCGGAACCGACCCGACGGAAGGTGCTGCACTTGCAATCTCCATTTTATCCAGACTGCACCTGTACGGTGCCCGTACCATGGCAACCACTCACTACAGTGAATTGAAAGTGTTTGCACTTTCAACCCCGGATGTGGAAAATGCCTGCTGCGAATTTAACGTCGAGACTTTAAGCCCGACGTACCGGCTTTTAATCGGTATTCCGGGAAAAAGTAACGCCTTTGCGATCTCGGAAAAACTTGGTCTTGGCAAAGACCTCATCGAAGACGCCAAAACCCGCATCAGTGAAAACGATGAAAACTTCGAAGATCTTCTTGCCGATCTCGAAAAAAGCCGTGTGACCATCGAAAAAGAACAGGCTGAGATCAACCGCTATAAACAGGAAATCCAGTCCTTAAAAGAGCGTCTCGAGCAAAAGCAGGAAAAATTAGATGCAAGCCGCGACAAAATACTGCGCGACGCAAACGAAGAAGCATTCCGCATCTTAAAAGAAGCCAAAGACGTGGCAGATGAGACAATCCGCAACTTTAACAAATATGGCAATGCAAACGCTCCAATGAGCGAGATGGAAAAAGAGCGTACCAAACTTCGTGACAAGATGAATGCGAGCCAGAAAAAGCTTGCCGACCAGAAGAAAAATGCTGTTCCAAACCACAAAGTCCCGAAAAAACTTCAGATTGGCGACACTGTAAAAGTGATCAGCATGAATTTAAAAGGAACCGTGCACACACTTCCGAACGCGAAAGGCGACCTTTACGTCCAGATGGGAATTATACGCTCTCTGGTCAATATCAATGACCTGATCCTGATCGACGAGGATTCCCCGATGATGTCCGGTGCCAAAGCAAACAAAACCGGAGCCGGAAAAATCCGCATGAGCAAATCCGCAACAATCTCCCCGGAGATCAACCTCATCGGAAAAACCACAGATGAGGCGATTGCTTTACTGGATAAATATCTCGATGACGCTTATCTTTCCCATTTAGGCTCCGTGCGCATCGTACATGGAAAAGGAACCGGTGCACTGCGGAATGCCGTGCACACTTATCTGAAACGCCAGAAACATGTGAAGTCCTATCACCTTGGCGAATACGGCGAGGGCGATGCGGGTGTAACAATTGCCGAATTTAAATAACAAGGAGGCTAAATCCTCTCCTCACACAGAGGTGTTCGGATTTGCTTCGCAAACAAGGAGGATATATGGCAGCGAAACAGAAAATTTTAATTGTTGATGATGATAATAATATTGCAGAGCTGATTTCCCTTTATCTCACAAAGGAGTGCTTTGACACAAAGATTGTAAATGATGGAGAGGAAGCACTGACCGCATTCGAGCAGTACAATCCAAACCTCATTTTGCTCGATCTGATGTTACCTGGAATCGACGGATATCAGGTGTGCCGCGAAGTGCGTGCAAAAGCAAATGTTCCGATCATTATGCTCTCCGCAAAAGGTGAAATTTTTGACAAAGTGTTAGGTCTTGAACTCGGTGCGGATGATTATATGATGAAACCTTTTGATTCTAAGGAACTTGTTGCCCGCGTCAAAGCCGTGTTAAGACGTTATCAGCCAGTGAAAACCGAGGAAGTGATTCCGGATCTGAAATGTGTCAAATATGAAGATCTGGTCATCAATCTTTCGAATTACTCCGTCATTTATATGGGGCAGGCAGTGGATATGCCGCCAAAGGAACTGGAACTTTTATATTTCCTTGCTTCCTCTCCAAATCAGGTTTTCACCAGAGAACAGCTCTTAGACCATATCTGGGGCTATGAATACATCGGTGATACAAGAACGGTGGATGTCCATGTAAAACGTCTCCGTGAAAAGATTAAAGACCATGCGAACTGGAGCCTTGCTACGGTATGGGGAATTGGATACAAATTTGAGGTCAGAGATTAAATGAAACGTACATTATACTTAAAGCTTTTAGGTGGTTATCTGCTTTTTGGCCTGCTTGGTTTTCTCATCATTGCGACCTTCACTTACCACCTCACCTTCCAGCACCTTGAAAAAAAAGAGGCTCAGAATTTATACCGGGAATCTGCCCTGATCTCATCCAGTTATGCGCAGAATTATTTCAGCAATTCCATGACGTTAGATGAGATCAACGAGCAGCTCAGTGCCCTGGACACTTATCTGAACGCAGATATCTGGATCGTGGATACACACGGAAAGATCCTGATCAATACTGCCGACACAGAAAATACAGATGAAACAATCCCAGACTTCAATATGACAGACTTCGGCAACCGCTATTATCGTGTCGGGACTTTTTACGATTATTTTCAGGAAAATATGCTGAGTGTATTTTCCCCGATCACGGTCAACTACAAAGTGCGTGGCTATGTGATCATCCACAAATCAGAATCGTATCTGACCGCATCTGCAAACAGTCTGTCCGCGATCGCATACACAACACTGGCTCTGATCTTTGCTGCTGCGTTTGTCGTGCTTGCATTGTTTACATATGTAGTTTATATTCCGATCCGCAAGATCACGCATGCGGCAGATGAATATTCCAATGGAAACTTTGATGCCAAGATCGATGTGCATTCCAATGACGAAATTGGTTATCTCGCCGCATCCTTAAATTATATGGCAAATGAATTGAACACATTGGAGGAAGATCAGCGGAAGTTTATCTCCAATGTCTCACACGATTTCCGATCCCCTCTCACCTCGATCAAGGGATATGTGGAGGCAATGTTGGACGGAACTATCCCGGTTGAAATGCAGGAAAAGTATTTAAACATCATCCTGTTTGAGACAGAACGGTTAAACAAACTGACCAAAAGCCTTCTGGAATTAAATAAATTTGGTTCTCATGGTGTTATGCTAGATGTGACGGATTTTGATATCAACCAGACGATCAAGACAACGCTCCTGACTTTTGAGGGAATCTGTGCCAACAAACATATCCGCTTCAACCTGATTCTCTCCGGTGAGCAGTTGTTTGTCACTGCTGATTTCAGCAAAATCCAACAGGTACTTTACAATCTGATCGACAATGCGATCAAGTTCAGTCATCCGGATTCCACGATCACGATTGAGACAACCGAGAAGAACGACAAAGTATTTGTCTCGGTCAAGGATACCGGAATCGGTATTCCCAAAGACAGTCTGAAAAAAATCTGGGAAAGATTTTACAAAACCGACCTCTCCCGCGGAAAAGACAAGCGCGGCACCGGTCTTGGACTTTCCATTGTAAAAGAAATCATTCAGGCTCATGGAGAAAATATCAACTGTATCAGTACAGAGGGCGTTGGCACAGAGTTTATTTTCACTCTGCCGATTGCCA
>ULNX01002653.1_pt1 | contig 11368 bp, 14 predicted proteins | sample 1952061 | NCBI WGS metagenome assembly ULNX01 (sample SAMEA4835588, study PRJEB28245) | human gut metagenome | biome: gut microbiome; material: fecal sample | place: Denmark | collected 2008 | reverse complement strand
CAAACACTTGGTATGGTTCGCTGTCTTTTTATATCGCTCAATCAATGAAAGACAACAAAACCGTCGGCTCTGATGAGTGGATCGACGCAATAAAGACCGGCATGGCAAACAATCGCCGTCTCCGCAAACAGAACGTAGTCATTGAAAAATCCGAATAATTAATATGTTTGGCCCTCACCAGTAGGTTGGTCTTGTTTACCTTTATTAGATTTTGGTATAATTTAATATCTGAGTACATTCTCGGCTTATATTAAACAAATGATGGATAATAACGAAATTCGCAGACAAATGGAGCTTGACCAGAAACGCGCTTTCTGTAAACAAAGCTGCACAAAAATTGATCAAGGTCTTGATAAACTTGACCCTCGAAGTGGAGAACGGGCAATTTGGGAACTATTTCAAAATGCTCGAGATTTGGCAAGACTAGACAATGGAAATAAAACAGCTCATATCAAAATAACTTTAACGCCAACAGAGTTTATTTTTGCACATAAGGGGCAGCCATTTGACCACGATTCACTTACATCGTTGGTTATGCAGGTGTCTTCTCGTGGAAAGGAAAATGATGATACTGTTGGACAGTATGGTACCGGATTCTTAACGACACACGTATTTGGCAGGAAACTTCACGTCACAGGGTCACTAGATATGGGAAAGTATACTCCCGGAACTTACGCGGACATCAATCGTTTTGTCATTGATAGAACGTATGATAATATTACTGAGTTTGTAGACAAAGTAGCACATCAACTTCTTGCAGTTAATGAGTTTGCTGACGCACCTAAGACCACATACTGCCGCGAATGGACGGAACTGTGTTATGACCTTTCGTCAATGGAAGGTGCTTTAGAGAACGCAGAAGCCGCTCTCGCATCTTCATTAGCAATTATTCCATATGTAATGACGGTCAATAAGCCAATCTCTGATGTGATCATCGAAAATAAACTAACAAATGACATATACAAGTTTGAGAAAGTCCAACTGCCAGAAGAGGAAGGATTAAAAGTTATGTCGGTTTCTATAAAGCATAATGGAGAGTGCGAACAACGTAAGATCTATTATCTGGAATCTGAAGATGGAGAAGACATGGCAATACTTCCTCTCGAAACGCCACACAAAGCAAGGAGCTTGAGCGGCATTGCGAAGTTATTTGTATACTTTCCACTCCTTGGCACAGAGAATTTCGGTATGGATGTGATATTTCATTCTAAAAAATTCTTTCCTGTTGAAGAGCGCAACGGATTACATCTGCCGGTATCAAACGCAAATGTTCGCTCAAAATATGAGCAGAATACTCAAGTCCTTGACTCACTTACTGAAATGGTTCACCAGTATTATCGAGAACATGCAGAAAACATTACTAATTGGGTAAATATTTCTGGACTGTCATTTGATTGCGAGCATCATAAAGAAGATGTGACAAAAGATTACTTTAGGACTTTCAAGAAAAAATGGAGCAACTTCTTCCAAAATCTTCCTATGGTTGATTTCGGTGATAGGAGAATAAGCATAACCGAATCAGATATTCGATTATTCTCACAGGAAATAATATCGGATATAACTGATGAAAAAGCAGGAGAAGTATACTTTGAGGCTCTTTATGACGCAGCGATCGTAACAAACAGTATGGTTGCACGCTCAGAGATAATAGCATGGAGTAATGTAGTAGCTTCTTGGGATAAATCGCATCCTTCTTTAATTGGAGTAGAGGAAATAGCTGAAAAGCTTGGAGCATGCGATAATGTTTCTAAATCGACACTATATGCGTTTGATTTATATCTTTCCCAGAAAGGATTTAGTCCTTTATTTGACACATGTGCACTTATCCCTAATAGAGCCCATATTAAGAAGAAGAGAACTGAACTCCGTGATGCTTCTGCTATTCCGGAATGGCTTGAACAAATCGTCAAGGAGCTTGTCCCAGACAAAGTAGATTCTTTTTCAGACGATATGTTTATAGGTCTTGCCGGAATGACAGAATTTACACGCAACGACCTACGCGATGCAATTACGAGCCACCTTAGAACTTTACGACAAGACTGGCTTGAAAAAGGGATTGTTTATGAGTCTTCCGTGGTAGAAACATTACTTAAACTTAGCTTCATATTCACATCTGAAACATCATCAATCGTCCGTAGAAAGGCTACCAAGATTATTAGAGAATATCTCGGAATAGCTGCCGATGTGCGTATTATGGCACCTCTTGATAGTAATGAGAGAGAAATAGCGGAACTACCTTTCAAGCATTTGGTTGAGTGTATGCTTCTTGAAATATCTCAACATGATGAAGTATGGGTAACAAATAATATCGATTATATTGTTTCGCTACACTCTTCAATTTCAGAATGGACTGAATATTATAATAGAAACAACCGTGATGGTCTATGCATCAAATACGGTGCATTCCCAAATCGAAATGGCTGTCCATCGATGGCTCGAAAGCTTGAAAAAGGTATTGATATTCCAGATGAATTATCTGTGCTATATCAGGATGTAATGGAGAACGGTCTTAACGACAGACTTGTTGATAATCGCTTTGAGTCATTCTGTGATTTTGATGAACTCACAGCCCAGGAAGTGGCTGAAGAAATAGAAAAGCGGTTGGAAGAAAACGAATTCCAAGAATCTGCAGTCCTTGACATCATCAATAATATTGATAAGGATGAACGTTGGGGACGCTGGTTCCCTCGGATTGCCTCCCAAAAAGCGGAATTGTTTCTAAATCACGTTCGAGAAGACTGTAAAGAAAGTGTTTTCAAATTGATGAAAATAAACGATCCGGATAAGTTAGAGCAGCTTGCTGAACTTGCAGATGAAATCGATCTTGATGAAATTATCAAAAATGGTCGTGCATCTATAATTACTCAACGTAATAAAGAAGTTGACTTCAGTTTCAAATTTGAATTGGGCAAATATGTTGGGCGAATGATTCAGAAAAAGTTGTCAGACTCGCTGGAAAAAGACGATATAGTAGTGGAAACTGAGCAATATGGCTCAGACTTGAGTATATGTAAAAATGGCAGACCTGTGTATTATATTGAAGTGAAGTCCCGTTGGGGTGCAGACCAATCCGTTATGATGTCTCCGTTACAGATGACACAATCTGTTGAAGAAGCGGACAATTATGCACTATGCTGTGTGGATATGTCCCATCTGGAACTCACAGATAAAGAAGTTCATTCTTATCCTCCACTCGAAGATGTATTCCCATTGATTAAAGTTCTCCCCAATATTGGGAATCTAAACAAAGAGGTGTCAGACATTGCTAATGGCCAAAATAGTCGGCTAGTTCATATTGGAGGAGATTTCAAATGCGTGGTTCCACAGAAAACTATCCGGACTCAAGGAGTAAGTTTCACTTCTCTCATTGATATAATTATGTCAAAAATCAGACAAGATTAAAGAGCTTTAGATAGATCACAATTCTCCTCGTATTGTAATTATGAATAGTAGCATCTTGCAAGGTTGTTTATTCAATCAAATATTTTTCGTAGCTTTGTACTTTGAAAAGGAATAAAAATGGCACAAGAATACGAAGAAATAGTACGGCAATGGTATGTCAAACTGAGGCCTGAGTTTCTTCGCCGACTGACGGCGAAGTATTCCGGCTTGTCGCTCGAAGATGCCGAAAATCTTTATCAGGATACGTTTATAGCAGTGCAGGAAAATCTGATGCTTGGACGCGTCAAGGAGGATACGTCATGGAGCAGCTACATTATGACTATTGGCATGAACATGGCCAGTAAGGAATGGCGTAAAATCGGCAAAACAGACTCAGCCGATGAGGGCTTTGATAATTATGAAGAAGAGTCTGGTTCAAAAGTAGCCAGAAGAGTTGAAGAACTATTAAAAACTCTCCCGGATGATGAAGGCGAAACTCCTTTATATAAAGACCAGAAAGCTCAAGCCCTTTTGGGTGACGAACTTATACATACTCCTGAACCATGTGGCTCAATCATTCGACTTTTCTACTATGAAGAGTTGTCGATGGATGAAATCGCGGAAGAAATAGGATATAAAAATGCCACAACAGCAAAAGCAAAAAAGAGCCAGTGTATGACCGACTTGATTAAGCGTGTGACCGACGCACTTAATCGTGCCGGTTTTGATGTCAAACCTAAAAAACGCAACCGCAATGGAAAGAACTGAATTGTTTGATAATTATATAAACAATCAACTCTCTGACGCGCAGCGTTCAGAGTTTGATGCGAAGTTGAAAGCTGATGAAGAATTTGCATCTGATTTCAAAGCCTATCTGTTTACGGTTGACGGAATCTGCCGAGAAGCCCATCAAGATAATTTAGACTTTGGATTGGCGATGAAAAGCCTGTCTAAGGAGAAACTGAATGAGATAATAGGTAAGCAATATGTTGCATTACCTGCAGCCTCATATGATTATAGTGAAACCGAAGAAGTGAAACCCAGAGTGGTTAGATTGAGACCCTGGATGTGGCAAGCCGCATCAATCGTTGCAGTTATCGTTATTGCATTTACGGTAGTGTACAAAGTCGAGCAGAACTCTCGGAACAATGTATATGATGCAATCTATGCTTGTGCCGATGTAAATTATGACTTGGCTCGCTCCGGAGGCAAAAAGATTGACATAACTACATTGTCTGACGATGAATTAAAGGCTAAGTTGACGGAACTTGTTTCCATTTACAATTCCAGCCATTCTGATGATGACGTAGCGGATAACGGTACTGCATTGGCAATGTCATACATCCGTCTTCATGATGCAGATAAAGCGAAAGAAGTTCTTAACGGACTTATTTCGCGGTTTAAGAACAATGAAGAATACGCTGATTACGTTAAAAAATGGGAAACCATTCTTAACCTGCTGAAATGAGAATAAATGTAATCGTCTTTACTATTATAATTTTTATTGGTGCATTACAACTTTGTGCCAATAATCACGCTTTATTGATAGGTATCGGAGATTATAATACTCAAATCACCGGCTGGGGTATTCTGCATGGCAATAACGACGTGGCATTGCTTGAATCTAAACTCAAATCCAAGGGATTTAAGGTCACAAAACTTGTTGACCGAAAGGCCACTAAAAGGAATATAATTTCAGCTCTTGAAAATCTTGTAAGTTCATCGGCAAGCGGTGACGTCGTTTACCTTCATTTTTCCGGCCATGGGCAACTCATTCAAGATATGAATGGCGATGAAAACGGAGATTTCGACCAGTCGTTTGTTTGTTATGACGCTTGTTTTTCACCGAACTACAAAGTTGCAGGTCAATCATATCGAGGACAAAACCATCTCATAGATGATGAGTTGTTTCCATACTTAGACAGTTTGAAACGAAAAGTTAGCACCGGAGGACAGGTTGTCGTTATCTTCGATACCTGCTATAGCGAAGGGGCAGACCGCGGTGAAACGGGTGATGATCCTAACCCGAATAGTGAAGTAGAGTGGACAACAACCACGCGCGGCACCGACTACGAGTTTCAGGTTAACAAATCATCGGAAACATATCTATGTACTATAAAGCACCCCGGTAATTATTCCAATGGTGGTGGCGCAATCACAATTATAAGCGCTTGCGAAAGCGACAAAAGGAACTACGAATGCAAGGCGAAATACTCTGGAAAGAAATATGGTTCATTAAGTTATTGTATCAGCAAAATGCTTGATAGCAATGTCCCTATGTCGCAATGGTGCGATTACTTCATTAGTCGTAAATATAAGCCACTCGAAATATTTAGAGCTTCACAACACCCAATAGCGGAAAAGCATTAAACATTCGCTAAAATGTATCAAGTCCATTCCAAACCGGGGTGGACTTTTTGCATTTACCTATTTCGCTTTTGGGTATATTCTTATGTAAGATAAAACTAAAGGATATGGTAACAAAACAAGAATTCGACCTTGCGTCAAAGTCGGCAACGTCAAACCTAATGGCGTTTTTGCCCAAAATGATTAGCTACAAGAGCTATATTCAGAAAGCAGTTCTCGATATTGCTTCTCGACAGGAACTTCAAGATGTACGCGACAGCCGCATCAATCAAGGAATGATTGACAAGCTTTGCAAACTCGCAAAGAATGAGTGGCTGTTGTCAGGGGATGCTCAATCGCTCTACTGCGCTGCGATGTCCGTAGCTACAATCGTCAAAGAATATGAATGGGGAACTCAATATCTGGTTGGGGATGGTCTATACGAGATTGCTAAAAGAATACAAAACACTTAAAATTCATAAAAATGGAAACAAAAAGATTCTGCTTTTCCGGAAATATACAGGGGCACCAAAAAGATTTTATCGTAAAAGCTCCTGTGGAAAACGGAGGCGTATATACCAACAAATATTGTCCGCAGGACTTACTAACAGGAGGTGTCAGTTTTATCAAAGCCGTCAATGGTGAAGTCCTTGACGAGTTTGTAGCAGACTGTCAGAAGCAGATAATAGCTATGGAGGCTGCCGGAGTTCAAAGATCTCTTCTCGACGTTCATATCGCCGGACTGATGGCTGTGGTAATGGATCACCTTGCTAGATGCGGCAGGCTGATATTTGGCGACTTGCTCATCTATATGGACTGCTTTAGTCTACTGTTGGAGGCTGATGACTTCTCCGATGAGGAAATCCGAGAGATTTATCCCCGTGTAACTCGAACAATCGTGGAATTATATCCAAACAACATCTTCAATACTTCCGACCTCTCTCCCTTCAAATGTAGTCATTTCGACTTTGTTCTCTTTAATGTTTCACATCAAAGACAATAGCATATATCTGCCTTTCTGAAACAAGTTGTATCTATAATCAAGAAACTCAAAAAACATAAAATATGGAACTATCACCTATGGACAAAATGATTCTCCCGGGTCTATTTTCTCCGGCAGAGCGTCAAACGCTCTATCAGACGATGTGCGCTGTGAGAATGATGGGACAACACGCACAGGTCGAAAAACTTCAAGTCATTCGCGAAGCGATGGCAGTGTGCAACATTACACCAGCTGATCAGGATCAATCCCGACGGTTCACCCAGCCACAAATGATGGAAATTATGAAGCGTATGGACGATGGTAAGAAATGCTATTTTGCAAAGTTTTGCTCTCTCGTTGCACTCGCCGGCGGTAATTCGAAAAAAGAAACAATGTTCCTTAACTGGCTTTACGCCGAAATAGAAGTACCAAACCTATAATGTTTACTCCTCCCAAACCACGTTTTCGCGAACACTTTCGCCAAGACCTCATCAACAACTTGATGAACCGTTCCAATCAAGGAACACTACAGCTCTATAAGCATCATGTCATAACCGAATGTGTTATGTATTCTTGCGACATGTGTCTTGAATTTCAGCGCAAATCCGATGGCCTCTTGACATCTGATTGGATTGAGCACATCACAAAAGAAGTCGGTGAGGCTATCAAGACCATTCTACCGGGTGATTTCAACGATGGGGACATCCGCATAGCTATAGAAAAAGTTCAACAACTCATGCGTTTCCCCGCCTCCAATCTTCAAGAAGAAATAGATAAATATTATAACCGTATACATTAGTGTCCACTAAAAAATCATAAGAGCCCTTTGAAATTATTGAAATTCAATTTGTTATGAGTGATTTGGATGCGAACGGATTTCAAATTACATTTGCGGTCATAATCAGACCGTTATGCATAAAGACCCATTCGTTTTCTCCCAATTAGTCCAGTTCCTGAACAGGAGCAAGTTCAATCGCATAGTCGCGAAGTATGATGGCGACAAGTATGTAAAGAGTTATACTTGTTGGAATCAATTACTTACGATGATGTTCGGGCAACTTTCTAATCGGGAGTGCCTTCGGGATCTCATCGTCGCACTGGAAGCGCATGCAGGCAAGGTTTATCACCTCGGAATCGGAAAATCCGTAACGAGAAGTAATCTTAGCAAGGCCAACGAGCAACGCGACTACCACATCTTCGAGGAGTTCGCCTTCTTCATGATAGCGGAAGCACGCAAGCGGCGGATACAGAAAATCTTCGAGCTTGACGGTCATGTCTATGCCTTTGATTCAACTACCATCGACCTGTGTCTGTCGGTGTTCGAGTGGGCTAAGTTCCGCAAGCATAAGGGTGGCATCAAGATGCACACACTTTATGACGTAGAGGCTCAAGTTCCTGCGTCCGTGCATATTACCGAAGCAAAAGTTCACGATTCAAAGGCAATGCCAGAGATACCGTATGAGAACGGCGCCCATTATATCTTCGACCGTGGCTACAACGATTTCGGCAATCTCTACACGATAAACCGCATTGGCGCGTTCTTCGTCATCAGGGCGAAAACCAATGTCCGATTCAAGCCTGTGACATGGAAACGGAGGCTTCCTGTGAATGTGGTTTCTGATGCAATCGGTTACTTCTCGGTTTATAAAAGCGCGAAGGATTATCCGGAGAAACTGCGGAAAGTTGTCTGCATTGATCCTGAAGATGGTACCAGATACATCTTCCTGACCAACAATCTGACCGCTTCTGCCGAGACAATTGCCGAGCTGTACCGCAATCGCTGGAGCGTGGAACTGTTCTTCAAATGGATCAAACAGCACCTGCGCATCAAGAAGTTCTGGGGAACATCAGAGAATGCCGTCCGCATCCAAATCTATTGCGCCATAATCACTTATTGCCTCGTGGCAATAGTGCAGCACGACATGAAACTGGAGCGAAGCATCTACGAAGTCCTTCAGATTCTCGGAATCTCGCTGACTGACAAGACCAGTCTGCATGACCTCTTCGACAAATCGAATTTCAAAAATGTCAATGTCCTCTGTGATTCAAGTGAACCGAATTTATTTAATTTTTAACCACGTCCATTTTTAGTGGACAGTAGTGAACCGTATATAATTATGAGACTTTTCAGCAAAAAGAAAAAAAAGACTGTGACAGTAGAAGAGACTGTCACCACGATAACATCAACAAATCCCTCTGAGGTGAAAAATGAAGAGGGCTTCGGGCAAGTTGCCCCTAAGAATATCGGGAAACTCGATATGGTAATAGCATTCGACACTACCGGGTCAATGGCTCAGTATATCGGAGCAGTGCGTAAAGAGGTGTCGGAACTTATCCCGCAGCTCTTCAAAGACAATGAAGATCTCCGCCTTGGTATCGTCGCTTTTGGTGATTACTGCGATATGAACAATGCGCAAGACTTTGGGGATGCCTTTCAATGCATTGCTCCCACAGCTAACGAGAACGCACTTATCAAATTCGTTATCAACTCGAAGGATACATCTGGTGGTGACGGTCCGGAGTTTTATGAGCTTGTCATCAAGAAAATTGTGGAAGAGACACATTGGCGTGAAGGGTCAACTCGCACGATACTCCTAATTGCAGATGCTGTGCCACACGAAGTTGGTTATTCGTACGGAAACATCATCAATGGAAGCCAGATTGACTGGCGAATTGAGGCAAAGAAGGCAGCTGATAATAAGATAAAAATTGATACCGTGACAATCTCGGATGCACCGTGGTTTAGAGAATTATCAGCAATGACAAATGGAGTCAGTGTGCCGTTCTATACCGGCTACAAGACTGCTGAACTGGTCAGAGCATCGGTAATGTCCAGGGGGTCTATGAAGGCTCGTTGTAATTTTGATGTACTCATGGGATCCTGTGATGACGATGAAATGAAAGAAGTCTATGCCTCATATAAGAAAGAACGTGACAATATAGATTTCTAAAAAGGTGAGGATCTGAAATAAATGCGGGTTGCGGAAAAATTCTGTAATCCGCATTTACCATTTATGTTCAGTGGTATTATACAATGTAACAAATAATAAAACAAAGAAAATGAAAAAGTTAATATTCTTTATGGTGCTTCTATTTTGCACCATAGTAGCAAACGCTACGACTTATCGTGTGAAGTATGATGTTAATAATCAAAGCTATACTTCATTTATCGTGAGAGTTGAATCCAACCGCTTGACCATAGGATCAAATGCATACCTTCTTCGCAGAATGGGTACAATCACCAGTTCCGGTCTTACATTCGACAGTTACGCTTATGGGAGCAGCGAGAATGGAATGTTCTGCGTATCTACATCTTCCATTACAGTTGAAAAAGACCTATTTACAAAGTTGACGGGCTACATCGTGATTATTGACAAAAAGGCTTATCTGGCAGAAAAAATAAACTAAAAAATCAAAGCTTATGAATATTAAGACTCTATTCATAAATCTTATCAACTCGCTTCTCGACGGTTCATTTGAGCGAGTAAGGATAATCTCACAGATGAATACCGCTTTCAAAGAGTATTTCACAACCGGTGAGTTTAACCGCTTGTGCAAAGTATCCATATCGCAAGGCAATAGTGCGTTTGCCCATGAAATGAGTACTCTGTGGATTCGCAGCGGCTTTAAGATTTCGATTGAAAATGACGCCTCACTTAAAGAGTCGGAGATTAATGAACTTGCTGCATACGTTACGGATAATGCAGCCTTTGTTCGTCAATTGATGGCCATGGGATTTGACACCCTCGTCATAAAAGGAAAGACTACTTGTTTAACCAAAAGTTTCGCACTGAAGAAATTCGCAAATCTTAATCAGTATTATATCAGATGAATCCGTTTAGACGACTAATCCTCAGAATCAGGTTCCATAGAAACATCAAAACAGATGAATCCATAAATGTGATAGATAGTATGGTGAAGGCGCGAAAACTCTATAAAGAGCTTAGTATGGCTGCGCATCCGGATAAGCATCCGCACCAAATGGATATTGCCGAAGACATAATGAAACGTCTAACGGCAAACAAACACAGTTACGCCAGCCTTATTCTCCTTAAAAAAGAGATAGAAGAAAGGCTCAAATAGAATTTACCTTAACCTAACTTCGATATATGATAATGTAAAACAATAAACTATATAGATATGGCAACTCTCGTACAATGCCCTTATTGCGGCAGCTATCAAACATCAAAGACAACTAACGGCAAAGTAAGCGATGCTCTTGCTAAAACCGGTGCCATTGTTGGAGGCGCTCTTCTCCAAATGGTAACAGGCGTACCCGGAATCCTTGGAGCCAATATCGGCTATGGCCGTTCATGGCATCAATACTGCTGTTCAGACTGTCATGAGGCTTTTAAGGTTCGGCTCGGTTTCGCTGGAAATGTAAAGGAAATCAAGAAATATTAATCTTTAACAGTGCCGGTATGTCAATCATCAAATACCTGATAGTTGCTGCTCTCGCACAAGTATTAAAACCATATTGGATGGAAATCTCAATCATAGTCGCTATCGTTGTCATCGGCATCATAGCTCAACATTATTTGAAGCATAAACAAGAAAAAAAGGAACACATGGGAAGTGAAGATGAAGAAAGCCCAAATCAGAATGAAGTTAAGAAGCCGGATACACTCGGTCTGATGTTTAAGACACTAAGTAATCTTG
>ULNX01048929.1_pt1 | contig 11371 bp, 12 predicted proteins | sample 1952061 | NCBI WGS metagenome assembly ULNX01 (sample SAMEA4835588, study PRJEB28245) | human gut metagenome | biome: gut microbiome; material: fecal sample | place: Denmark | collected 2008 | reverse complement strand
TCAGCGTTCAACTGGTTAAAACCACATAATAAAAGCTTCCGCTGAGCGCTAAATTAGCGCTCGACCGAAGCTTTTTTTGTTATTTGATTTTAAGCTTTAGCTTATGCCCAGGGGTCCTCGGAGGCCGGAGTGCGAATGCCGCTGAGCAAGGCCTTATAATCCCACAGGAACCATTCGCCGGTGGAGCCCTTTTTGCGCAGCGTTATCGGACGGGGGCTATCGGCACCGCCGCAGGTGATGAGGAAGCGTGCATAGCCCTCCTGCTGATAGGTATAGTCGTTGGTCTGCACCTCAACCGTATAGGGGTGGCTGGGAGTGTAGTTGTTTTTGGGAGTAGCACCCTTAAAATAGGAGCGCATCAAATACATCTTGCTGCGGAAACGGTCCTGAATAAACTGCTTATCCGCACTATTCAAGGGACGAGGTCCCATCAGTGCATCCAGCATAGCGTAAGCATCAGCCGGGCTTTGCTCATAGCGAGCCAGTGCTGCCACTGCATAAGCAGCCACCTTTTGTGCATCGGTTCCAACTGCCACATCAGCTGCAGTTTGAGGTAAATTTTGTAATACTACGTTTTTGTTGCCCACTTTCTTCACCGTCTTTTTTATAGCTTGATTGAGAACATTATTAGTGTTTACAGACCTGTTGTAGGAGCTAGTGCGGCCAATATTGCCAATGCTGCCTAAACTAACAGCCTCTGCCATAGGCATGTGCACAGCCAGCACTGCCGCAGCCAAAGCCAAGGTAAACAGCTGCTTTTTCATCCTGCGTCCTCCTTGCTTACAGCTTATCAAATACTTTTTCAATCATGCGCCAAATCTTGTCGTGATCCACAGCGTACACGATTTTAGCGTTTTGCGCGCCCTCGGGGCCATAGCCGCGGAAGGCCATGGTCTGACCATAGCCAAGGCCAAATTGGTCATCCACATCAATGGGCAGAGTTTCGGATTCTTTGATAACGGTAGGATCAATGGCTACAGCTGCTGCCAAAACGTCCCAAATAAAGTTTTGGAAGGAAGGATTGTTGCGGAAGAGCGGGGTTGCATAATGGTTTTCCCACATATCCTTAAAGCGCTTCGTCTTGATGCGGTTTTCCAAATTTACGAAATCCTTTTGCGTCATCAGCTCCTTGCTGCACACATCCAGCGGCAGGAAGATTTGCTCCTTCCAAGGTGCGCGATAAACCTTTTTCGCGGTCTCGGGGTCAATCCACACATTGAACTCCGCCGTAGGCATTACGTTGCCCTCTACGAAGAAGGCACCGGCCATATACACTACGCGCTTAGCAAGATTAGCAATTTCAGGAGCCTTTTCCAAGGCGGCAGCCAGGTTGGCAGCACTGCCGATGGCCACAATCGTCACCTGATTAGGATATCTTTTCACAGTATCGATAATAAAGTCGGGAGCTGCCTGCTTTTGCGGCTGCATAACCGGCTCTGCCTTATAATTCTTGCGATATTCAGTCTGCCAGGATTCGGGCCTAGCATAGCCAATAGCGCCCAAATGGGAGTCAAAGCCACGACCGAATTTTTTCTTTTCAGCTTTAAAATTAGCAAAGCGATCCTCGCGAGTCACCTTGTTCACACCCATATACACGGGAATATCAGTGCGCTTAAAGCCCTCCAGCTGGCGAATAGCCGAGGCGGTACCAGTTTCAACCCAAGTATTGCCAATAACTATGCTCACGCCCTTAAGGTCCATATTGGGAGCGTCTGCCAGCATCATCATAGCCACGCCATCGTCAAACAAATCCACCATATCCGCGTCCAAAATTACCTTTTCGCGCGGTGCTGCTGCAGCCGGAGTAGCAGGAGCCAGCGTTGCCATGCCCAAGCACATGGATAGTGCTAAGCAGCCAAATAAACTCGTAATCTTTTTCATGTTCATTCCTCCTTATATTTTACGCTTTTAACAATAACTGTTTATCAGCGCAACGTCCGCCGTTAACCGGCGGGCTCGTCGCTAAAAATTAGTGGAAAAAGCCGCTAAATAATGGCCCTCGTAATTGTAGTTGATAAAATCAGCCATGTTGGGAGCATGTAAAGCAGCCACCAGCTTTTGAATATCCTCCCGCTTTTGCTCGCCATCCCGCACTGCTACGATAGCGGCAAAGGGATTGGCGCCATTTTCAAAATACAGAGCGTTCTTGGACGGCTCCAGCTTAGCCTGCATAGCTTGCTGATAATCCAGCACTGCCAGCTGGAAGTATTGATAATTGGCGGCCATAGCCGTGGGGTCCACTACAATTATCTTGAAGGGGCGGTTCATCCTTTCGATATCTTCAACGTCAGCGTTATAGCCAGCCCCCTTCCTCAATGTGAGAATATCCATGTCCTGCAAAAGCATCAGCGCACGACCGGTGTAGTCATTATTGGGGATAATGACTTGGGAGCCTGGCCAGGCATCAGCAACGCTCTTCACCTGAGCGGAATAAATTGCCAAGGGCTCTAAAAACACAGAGCACACGGGCTCGATTTTTAAGCCATGCTCCTTGGTGAAGGAGCGCATGGAATATTCGCTTTGGTGGAAGGTAGCATCGATTTTGCCTTCTAGCAAATCAAGAAGGGGCATGTGCTCCTGGCTAAAGTCATCACTATATTTTACGATTTGCAGCTCCACGCCCTGCTGTACCAGCACGGGCTGCGCCTGAGTAAGGATTTCCGCATAGGGATAGGCCTTAGCGCCCACCTTTAAAACGCCTGCCTCGGCAATGCCTGCGCTCTGCAACAGCAGCAAGCCCGCTGTTACTAATAGGCCCAAGCCTTTACATAATTTCTTGAACATCATTATCGCCTCGCATCTTTTACACAAATCAATCTGTTAGCAATTAGCTTTTTCCAGTTTAATCCCTAAGCTGCACGTAATCGGCACTCACGTAGCCATCTTGGCCCTTAGCGTTGATGGCCTGCACCCATCTACGGCCCTCTCCCATTAAAATTTCACCTGTCACAGGATGCAGCTCCTCATTAAGGCTCAGGGAGTCGAGCACCTCGCTATTGGTAGAGCAAGCACTGCGGAAGTTTACATCATCGCCGGTCATAACAAATTTATGTCCGGGTTGCCAATAGAGCTCCATATTTTCTAAGGTGTAATAAACATCGAGCAGCCTATTATTTTTTTCCTTTAAGGAATTTAATGTTTTGGCATCGATTCTGGGGCTATTCTTTTTGTCGCGATAAAAATTCTCCACAGCTGCATAGGCATCATTGATAGCCTGCACTTCCTTTTGCAAGGCTACATAAGCATGCATGAACTTTTTGTTTTCATAAACACCGGACATCTGCCAGTCCTCATAAATGACGCCCTTTGCCTTATAGCCATACTCGCCATTGTTATTAGAAGTCTGCTTAGCGTCCTCCAGCTGCATGGCGCCAAAGGCTACAGCATGAGCTTCCGCATCGCTTAAGGTGATACCCTTTTTGCTAAAATACGGCTTCACAAAATCTCTTGCGCAGACGAAGGCCAAATCACGCTTCACCATATAATGATTTTGTATTTCGACAAAATCACTGGTTTTGCCAACCTGCATATCAATGGTATTGCAATCCGTACTTGCTTCCTTCTCATAGACCCTTGCTTCCGTTGCCAAAGGAGTACTCATAAGCAGCGCCAGCGCAAGACCAACAGTTAAGCTTTTGAAACGCACAATATATGCCTCCCTTATATGCTTTACTAATCCTTTTAAATATAGTCTACTTAGTTATTAGAGTCCAATTTTCCATTTCAGGGTCATACTCATAAATTGAGCCATCTGCATTTACGTCAAAGGTGCCTCTAGTCACCACATGATTCTGATGCTGCTCCACTATTTTAAAGATATGGGTTTCATCTAGATCCTTACCAATGTGCTGCAGCGAGGCGCCCTGAAGCATATTACGATAGATTTTTCTGCCATTCATAAATCTTTCCAGCACATACATAGCTGCCTCATTGGACATCATAGGATATTCTGTCGTGCAAATATAATCCCCCTCTACATCAATGCTAGGCACCCTAGCGCCTTTTGCTTTTGCTACATTAAAGGAGTATTCACTCTGAGGATAAATGATTAAACTATAATCAACATCATCATACTTCCAGGAAATAGTTTTACCACTACCGTCTATCTTTTGCACTACCTGACGTTGAATGTAAAATAAAACGTCATTAGTCGGACCATCGTTAACTTGGCCAATTAACCAGGTTTTAGTAACACTACCGTCCTTGCCACTTTCTTCTCTGGCGATTATCTCGCCCCAGCCATTGAGAGGATGCTTGTACATATTGGCATTTCTAATATAAAACTCATTGCACATATTATGGGTATAGCAGGCTCTCAAAATATGCTCAAATTCCATAGCCTTTGCCTCAGCAAAAGCTACAGAGGCCATACCAAAACAGCTAATAGCTAAGGCTGCCCCTACTATTAATTTTTTTGAATGCTTTAAGAATGTAAGTTTCATAGTATTCCTCGTTTTCTCCTCAATCATGAAAATACTTCAGTCTCCAATAGTCAATATCGAAGAGGCCTAACTCTTTTACGTGATATGCTCCTTCAACTAAGCTAACACGGGTAGCACTATAGCCATGAGCATACTCATCCTTTACAACAAGCTTCAGGCCGTGCTGCTTAAAGGCAGGTATTCCGGGAACAGACATGGTAAACTCATCAGCAATAACGTTTTCAATCAGATTCCCTTTGGAATTTTTAAAGCTATGCACTAACATTTTTTTATCCTTGCTAAAGAAGATAGGGTTAGCCGTTTTGGGAATCTCCAAAAGGAATTTCTTAGATGCCTTTTTTGTAATCTTAGCCTTGCTCTCTAGCTGCGGAGACCATTTAGCTTCATAACCTGCGTAAAAGCCATCCTCTACCTTCGTCAGATGGCAAACATACTCCTCTATACCCTTAATAGAATAATATTTTTTATATACAGTCCGGGCATTCTTCTCAATATCAACGGGAATAAAACACATAATTACGCCTAAATTCTTAAATTTAGCCAGCTTCTCAGGTTCATACTTTGGGAAGGAATCTCCATAAACATCAATATAGAATGTAAATTCCTCATTGGTACCTGGCGCCAAAACCTTTTGAGCAAATTCCTGCGGGCTAATTTTAGCAGGAATTAGCTTTAAAAGCTTTGTTCTGATTTCCTTGCCTTGGTTATTTTGCATAGGATTATGAGGTTTATCATTTTCGCTTTTTAATTTGAGGCTATAACCATGGAAGTTTACCTTAGTTTTCTGAGCAGAATAATTAAATTCCTTAAGAATAGCTGCTTTTACAAGCGCACAGGTCTCTTCATAGCCTTCACCCACATACATACTTTTTGTGTTATAGTCAAAAACAAAGTCATAGCTTTTTCCATTTACCTTATATGACCCTTTTATAGCTCCAAAAAGGTCCAACCCAGTAGCATAGGCCTCGCATTCGGAGTCAGGCTTGGCAGCAGGCAAATTTTTAGAGAACCAGGCTAAAGCCTCATGCTTATGTTCATTGACAATCTTCTTTGCCTGTTCCTTGGAATAATTAGGTGGGAAACAACCAGAAATAGCAAAAGCTGTAATGAGTAAAGCTACCATGATTATGAAACTATATATTCTTTTCATTCAAAATCCCGCCTTAACAAACACAAACAATTAACTATTTTGCTATTATCATTTTACTATAAAAACCAGGACTTTAGCATCCTGGTTTTTATATTTAGATTTGATCCTTTATTTAGTGCCACATTTTTCGTGAGTAACCCATTTCTTGCCATTTTCTTCATGACGAACATAGGTCTTATCGAAGGGAATGATGGTGCTCTTTTCAACTTTAGGTTTTTTATAGGTAGCAGGGTCCATTTTTACAACATGCTCATCAGTAGCTTCAATTACGCATTGGCCCTTGCAAGCACCATATAGAACTTTGATAGTATAGGACTCCCGGCCTTTAACCTCACGGCCCTTATCATCTTTAAATTTAGGTGCACTATCATCAATAGTACGAGTATAGCTATAAAGCACTTCACCCTCAACTGGCATATTTTTATACTTATGACCAACGGAACCCCATTTCAGGTTAGGATATTTCGCTTTACTCATTTCTTCAAATTTAGTATGCTCGGGCTTATCAGTGATTAAATGAGCACGTAATTGCTGAGGTGTCAGATTAGCTCGATACTCCTTCTTGCGCGCCTCAGCACGTTCAGCCGGTGTCATTTTCTTCAGCTGCTCATCAGTATAAAGGCGAATCTTTTCTTTTTTAGCAGTCGCTTCAGTTTTTGCAGGCTCTGCCGGTTTAACAGGTTCTGCAGGCTTTTTATCTCCGCCACAGCCTGCAAAAAATGCCATTGCAGCAAGCATTCCACTAACTACTAACAATTTACCAAACTTATTCATATTAGTCACCTCTTTATAATTTTTTTATACGTAGGCTATAGGGCCAAGCATACTTATACATAAAAGCACAACAAGTTATAAAATGTACTGATGCTTTCCTCAGTATTTTTCAATATACTTTCCTCACATGGGAGCACGTTGTACAAACTGGGCTGCTACATAGCCAGCCTGCCCATTCTCACGTTTAACGTAAGCCCAACCATTAGGAAGCTGTGCACTATAATCAACATTTTCATAGCCATAAACATAGACACGCTCGTTCTGGTTAAAATAGCCCATAATGTTGCTGTTCAGGTTGGCAGCATCGTGCATGCGTACCTCCGTACCATTAATAAACTTGTAGCCACCAAGGATATTAAATTCAGTACTAGGCTCATTATTTACCTTACAGGTTGCTGCTAAAAACATTTTGCCATCAATATCATTATAAATATAATGAGTTTCGAAATGATTCGGCAGCGCTCCTACCCCATCTGCAATATCTTTAACCTGATGATAGCTATGATAGGCAACCTCATCCATATAGGCACTTTCTATATCATGCATACTATTATTAACATAGCCCACATTGGCAATGGTATCGCGGCTACCCTTAAAGCCACGCCAGGTCTCATCCAGCTTGAAGACATCCTTATACTCATCCTCTATACAGGTAATTTTATAGAGGCCTTGCTGTCTATCCTCTACAACATACATAGAGTTACCGGTTCTTTTATCTCTAAAAGCTGCCTCCTCGGGCGATATTTTCACGTATTCTATTTTATTGCTAACCTGAACTACACTATTTGCATAGCCGGGAGCAGCATAACTCAATCCTAGGCAAAAAGCACCTACAGCGGCTCCCATTATAAGTTTTTTCCAATTAAACATCATTTAAGCCTCAACTTATTAATTCTAAACATACATTAATTGCTTATGCCAGCAATGAACATAGTAGAAACATAGCCAATATTACCATTGGATAAACGAATAGCTGCCCATTTATTACCAAAGGCTTCACCAATTTGGTTTACTAAACCCAGTACCTCAACCAGATCGCCCTTATTAACATAGCCTAATATATCGCAATCAGTATTTGGATCCTTACGGACACGTACTTCATCACCTGTGATGTTCCTAAGGCCCATATATTTCTTTACCTGCATTGCATCGTTGTCCGAATGACCAACACTAGCTGCTAGAACCTTCACTCCATCAGCGTCCTTAACTAAATCATAAAGGCGAGTAAATACGGCATTTTCGCCCTCACCACCATATAAGTCCTTGAAAACTAAGGTCATATTATTGGATTTTGTCAGCTCAGGGAAGGACCTTGCTAAATATCTATGCATATACAAAGAGCTTTCGTCTCCACCGACCGCTGTCTTAAAGGAAGCTAAGCCATTTTCTGCCCATTCAACATATTTATCACTAACAAAAAAAGGCTTGTAGCTAGCATTACCTTCCGTAATACATTTCATAACTATATTAAACTCGTTGTCCATCAGAACGTTCTCGGAGTAATCTCCTTGGCTTCCGTAATTATAATATAGCTCAACGCGATTAACCCAGGGTGCAAAATCATATTGACTAATGCGATAAGTGTTTGCTCCAGTGCCCTCTTCAAAAAGATTAACGTTTCTTGCAGTCTCATAAGCGTAAAGCATTAAAGCATTATTGGCCTGAGGCTTACTTCTGGGACTAAAATAGTACTCGCCATCGTATTTTGAACCCGCTCCATTTACTGTTAATCTATCATCACCTGCAAAGCTAATAACTGGCCCCTGCTTTTTAACAGCATCAACCTTAAACAGCTCCTGTTGGTTACATTTTGCTATGTTTGCAGTATTAATTACAAAGCATTTCTCAGAGACAGCATAGCCGCTGCTAGTCTCCTCTAGCTTGGAGGCATAATTCTCTATTTCGTAACCATTATTATCCAACGCATCAAAACAAACGTAAGTATTATCACCTAGGCTATACTGTGACATAAAATCCGCAGTACCAGGATTATGCAGTATGGTAACTACACTTTTTAATCTCCCATCAGCATACATTTGCTGATACACCCCAGATTGGGGAGCAGCTAAAGCTATGGAGCTTAATAAGGTTAGAGCAGCAGCCACTCCTAAAATTTTCTTTTTCATAATTTACCTCACAATACCTATATAATAATAGCTTGCAAAATAACTTATTATCACATTAGCCTATCTTAAATCAATAAACTGAGCTGCAGCAAAGCCCTCTAATCCATTCTCTTTTTTTACATAATACCAGCCTCGACCATCTAGGCCCTTTTCATACCCTAAAACCTCAACGGACTCGTTCAAGTCTAGCATTCCTACAATTTTAGCATCTGTAGTTGTATTAGCACGCATACGTACCTCAGAGCCTAGCAAGACGCCACGGCCAGTCCAACCACGCATATTCACATCATTGCCAAGAGTAGCATCTATTTTCACTAAATAGCCACGCTCCATAAGGTTTTCAACGCATTCATAACGAGTTCCATTGGCGTTGATACGAATCTTTTCCTGGTTCCATTCCTGATTTACAGCCTCTGCTTTATAAAAGCGGTCGGGATTACAAGTGCTTTCATGAACATAGGCTAAGCTTATAGGGGTAAATTTTAGGTTATTAGCAACATAGTTGTATTTGCCGCTCAAGGAAGCAGCAGCCTGGCCATTTTTCCAGCTTTCAGGTTCACCAGTAAAGCCTTGTCCAACATTAACCTTAGCCCCACCATTATCGTCAAAGGAAAAAATAGCCATATCCTGTGCGTAAATTGGCGTAGCAACATTGCCATTTTTTAATTCATCAATTTCCTCACGATCTAAAATCAAGGCAGCTTCTGCTGCACCAATACTGTCTGTTTTCCAGACATATTTAGTTGCAAATTCAGAATGCCTTTCTCCATTAGGCAGAAAGCCTTCTAGCCAAATAATTTGTGTAGTATCATTTCCATAACCGAAGGTATATTTAGTAGCACCCTGCTCACCCATAACATACATGCGCGCCTCTAAAACTCCCACTGCACTACGTTTCTCGTACACCCCTTCTTTAGGTAAAGCTGCCAAGGCAGAGTTGGCCAACATTAATACGCCCAATAAAACGGAACCGACTATTTTTCTATGCATAAATATATCCTCCTTCCAAGATGCACGATAAACCTTTTTGGCAGTTTAGTTGACACTATTATAAGGTAAATTTGAGGATAATTACCCACCCCAAAGGAGTTTTTAGGGTGGGATATGGACAAAGAGTTCGATTTAGACTCCTATTGCATTCGTAATGTGGAGCATCTGTTTGTTTTAAATTATAGCTCCATAATCCAGAGTCTATCCAACTTCTGCTTATCATTGGGATTGCCTGCCACTACCAGCACCTTGTTACGTTCGATTGTCGCCATGCTGATATAGGTGCTGTTCGGGCCACCAACCTCGGAGAAAGTCAATGCACCATGGCAGCGGCCGCTCTTCTTGTCGTACAGATTTACCAAAGCCTTGCCCTTGTCGCACATAAGCACAAATCTATCGGTTACAACTGCATCACCCAGCATGCCTATATAGCCCTTATCCTGGCTGATAGCGCCCTTCTTATAGGAAGGACCATAGGAAGCAATCAGCTTATAGTTCTTATTATAATATACGCCCCTGCCTACGCTGCGACCTTCAATGGCCTGCCCGAAGCAGTAGAAGCCATCCCTATCGCTCAGCAGCATTACATTGGCACCAATGCTATCCTTGCCACCACGGCGCACGGTGAATTCCGGACGCGCTAAACCCAGCCTCTTGGATACGACACCATTGCTCTTCAATTCAACCTTATGCACCTCGTTTTGGTTCATATATTCATAACCGATGCGGTCATCGACAGCTTCAATATGGCGGTGTTGACCGTCGACTACCACCTCTCTGATGCCAGATTTAGCCAGGAAGTACGGACGGGAATTTTTTAAGAAGAAAACACCATAGCCGTTGGCAGAAAGCTGAGCGTTTTCCCACAGGCCGCTAGCCAAGGTAGGATTATCCATGGTGATGGTCTTCTTATTAGCATCGATAATAAGCCTAGCCAGGTATTTTTGCTCGTTCATAGCATATAAATACTTGCCATCGATGGTTAAGCGTTTGGGACGGTTGTTTCTGTTTTGCAAAAAGAGCATGGCGGAGTTTTCCACCTTATACATTTTAGCTCTATAGAGGCCAAACTTGAGCTCTGCATCAGCCTTTTTCGTAGTAGTTGTAGTTGCAGCAGGAGCGGAGCCACTATCGCCAGAACCGTCCTTCTTATCACCACCGCCACAGCCAGCAATTACGCTGCAGCCCAACAAACCGACCATAATGCTGTAGCCTAATTTTTTCAACATAATATCATCTCCTATTTGCCATAATATTTGTTGTTTCGTTTAAAGGGAGCCTTGGACGGTTCCTCCTCGGCATCCATGTTCATTCGCAAACGCTATTGCTCTTTTTTCTCATCATGGGTGCTCCTACCCCTGCCATTGGAATAAGGATTCACATTGGGCAGGTCCTTATTAGTGGGAAAGCTATCTGCACCGCTGCTCCACGCCAAAATCGAGGTTACGCTAAAGGCTACCAGCACCCATAGTGCGGCTATAGCCGCCGCCGGATACCAGCTAAGGCCAAACCAATAGCTGATTGCCCACAATAGCAATGCAATCAAAGCCCACTCGCAGTTGAGCAATAGATTAGCCAAAAAACAGAGGAAAAAGCCACTGTCCATATTTGCTTTACGCATATAACCTCCTTTGGCAGCTGCAACCTCAGTTAATAGTCGCCGCCGCCACCACCATGATCACCATCGCTGCTGCTGTCGGTCACAGAGCCGTCATCACTGGAATCATTGCTCTTAGAGCGCGGCACAACACTTACATTGGTATACATATAGGTATCTTCGGTAACCAGCAAATCAAAACTTTCCTTATTCAAATAAGCATTGGCCTCCACCTGCTGGCGCACATTGCTCATGGAAGAAAGCAAGGTGCTGCGATAGATATAAGCACCGG
>ULNX01024353.1_pt1 | contig 11691 bp, 19 predicted proteins | sample 1952061 | NCBI WGS metagenome assembly ULNX01 (sample SAMEA4835588, study PRJEB28245) | human gut metagenome | biome: gut microbiome; material: fecal sample | place: Denmark | collected 2008 | reverse complement strand
AAACAGAACTGCAAAATAAAATAGGAGTGAGATTATGAAAAGACTTAATTTAATAGTAGTATTTAATAAAAATTTAACAAAAGCTCTATTTTGTATTAGAGCAAAAGAGCCATACAAAGGTCTGTATAATTTTGTTGGAGGCAAAGTAGAAGAAAATGAACCAAATGATGAAGCGGCTTATAGAGAGTTATTTGAAGAAACAGGAATAAGCAGTCATGATATTGAGTTAGATCATTTTATGGATTTAAATTACTTTAAATATGAAAACAATTTACAAGTATACTATGGAATATTAAAAAATGAAGTAACTTTGGTAGAAGAAAAAAATAAACTTGAATGGGTAACTATAAATGAAGAATTATTAAATAATGAAAAATTTGCAGGCAACTATAATATCCCTCATATTATAAAACAAATAAAAGTATATTTGAGAGATGGAATTAAATAATTATTGCAAGGAAGAGATATGAAAATAGAAGAATTAAATGTAGAATATGATAAGTTACAAAAAATATATGGAGCAAAAGAATTAATGTCTATATATAATGGAGGATGTACTAAAAATCCAAATATTTGCTTTGTGTTTATGAATCCAACAGGTAGAAATATTGCTTCATGCCCACAATGGAAAGGAAGAAGATCACCTTGGATAGGTACAAAAAATATATGGAAGTTATTTTATAAAATTGGATTATTAGATGAAGAAATATATCAAGGAATTATTTCAAAAAAACCACAAGAATGGGATGAAGAATTTGCTGATATGGTATATTCAAATGTAGAGAAACACAAATATTTCATTACTAATTTAGGAAAATGTACTCAAACAGATGCAAGGGTACTGACTAATTCAGTTTATAGCCAATATCTTGATTTACTTTGCAAAGAGATAGAAATTATCAATCCTAAAATAATTATAACACTTGGAAACCAAGTAAGTTCTATAGTTTTAGACAAAAACATATCTGTATCACAATGCAGAAAACAAAGCTTTTCTAAGAAAATAGGTAAGAAAAATTATAAAATATATCCAGTTTATTATCCTATAGGAAATGGAATGATGAATATAGATAAGGCTATAGAAGATTTAAAATTTATTATAGAAACAAATAAATAAGGAGGAGATTTTATGAATTTAGTAACAGGTTTAGCAATACCTTTTTTAGGAACAACACTTGGCTCAGCAATGGTATTTTTAATGAAAAACAAGATGAACTCAAAAGTAGAAAAATTACTATTAGGTTTTGCATCAGGAGTAATGCTTGCAGCTTCGATATGGTCTTTAATTATACCATCAATTGATATGGCAAGTGAACAAGGAAAAGTAGCATGGATTCCAGCAGCAGTTGGATTTATACTAGGAATAGCCTTTTTACTTGTACTTGATAGTGTAATTCCGCATTTACACTTAAATAATGATAAAACAGAAGGAATAAAAGCAAAACTTAAGAAAACAACAATGATGGTATTTGCAGTTACACTTCACAATATACCAGAAGGAATGGCAGTAGGTGTTACATTTGCTGGTGCACTTATTGGAAATACTGGAATAACAATGGCAGGAGCATTTGCTTTAGCAATAGGAATTGCAATACAAAACTTTCCTGAAGGTGCAATTATATCAATGCCATTAAAAAGCGAAGGAATGTCAAAATCAAAAGCCTTTTTGTATGGAACACTTTCGGGCATAGTAGAACCAATAGGAGCAATTATTACAATATTACTTACAAGCACAGTAGTACCAATACTACCATATTTATTGTCATTTGCAGCAGGAGCTATGATTTATGTAGTTGTTGAAGAGCTAATACCAGAATCTCAAAATGGTGAACATTCAAATATAGGAACAATAGGAGTTGCTCTTGGATTTGTAATAATGATGATTTTAGATGTAGCACTAGGGTAAGAGCACTTAATAATAGGGGTAAAATATTATGAAATTTATAAACAAACAAGAATTGCATAAACTTTTTGCAGAGCTAAAAATGAATAAGCAAGAAGAAGCATTTAATGAATTATATAATGAATGTAGTAATTTGGTATATAGAATAGCATTTTCGATATTAAAAAATAAAGAAAATAGTGAAGACATTAAACAAATGGTATTTTTAAAAATATGGAAAATGAATAAAGAAATTTTACCAGACAAAAATGAAGCAAGTTGGCTATATGCTGTAACTAAAAATGAAGCTATAACTTTTCTAAAGAAACAAAAAAATACAATTAATATAGATGAAATTTATTATATAAGTGATGAATGTGACAATATATTTAATGTAGAAGACAAAGAATCATATAATAAGATAATATCAGTACTAGATAAAAAAGAACAAGAAATAGTATCACTAAAAGTCATATCTAATCTATCATTTAGGCAAATATCGCAAATACTAGGAGAACCAATAGGAACAATACAATGGAGATATTATAAAGCTGTTCATTCTTTAAAAATATTATTAAGCAATTTATCTATGTTTATTATATCTGTTACTATATTTGCAAGTAGAATACTAAAAAAGAAAGAGAATATACCACAAACTACTATAAAAAATGAAGTGACTGAGAATAACGAAATAGCGAGTGATACTGTGTATGACAATACTAAGAAGAACGATACAACTGAAACAACAGCGATTAAAGAAGATGCAAACATTCAATTGGATAACTATGATATAGGGATTCTAGGAATTTCAGGATTATTTTTAGTATTAACTATAGTTTTTGGAATTATTTATAAAAATCACCAACAAAAAGTAAGAAAAAAGAAGTCTAAATAATAGAAAGGTTAAGAGGTGATAAATATGAAAAAAACATTTATTATAATAGGAGTGATATTTGCAGTTTGTATAAGCTTTGTCATTGGTTTATTAGTAGGACAATATAATAAAGCAAAAACTGATTTATTAATACGTAAAGCAGAAGGAACAACATTCTATGCAAAAATTGATAGTATAAGGGAAAATAATGGAACAATACATATAAGTGCAACAGGACTTGATGTAAATAACATAAACTGGAGAGGAAAATACAATTTTTCTATAAAAGAAAGTACTGATATTGTATGGAGAGGTGTAAAAATACCTGTATCTGATTTAGGTGTAAAAAATAATATTGCAATAACAATTACAGATGAAACTATACCAGATGTAATGCCAACACCATTACAAGAAATAGAAAAAATAGAACTTCTAGATGACAAAAAATATGGTGAATATGAAAAGGTAGCAGATTTTAAAGAAGGTAAATATGCAGAAGAACCATTAGTAAAATTTAATGGAACATTATATACTAAATCAAATAAAATAATTGATTATATTGGTGGAGTAGCTCAAATAGGAACTATTAACCAATTAATTGATTCAGACTATGTACCAAAAGTAAATGGAGAAACAAATTCAAAAGAATTATTAAATGCAGAAGTTTATCCAGGTGGAGACAATGAAATAGTGCTTAATTATAATAATGATTATGTGCTATATGAAAAGGTCTAATACTCTACGATAAGTAAGTCGTGAATTTATCTGTTTTAGAAGCGAAAATAGAAGATTAAAATAAGTTATAAAAATATAATTTCATTAGAATAGCAGATAATTATTTAAAATTATCTGCTATATTGCTTTGAAAAATTTTTACAAAATCTTAAAATAAACATTAACATATTAGTTAATTTGCTATATAATACGAACAATAGTTTTAAAATAATATATGAAAATTATATATAATAATATACGTAGCTATACTAAATTTTGTAAAAAAGGAAGTGTTTCTATGGAAGAAAAAAAGAATGAAATTATTTTATTTGAAAATCAAGGAGTGAAGTTAGAGGTAAGTCTAAGAGAAGAAACAGTATGGCTTACACAAGCACAAATGGCAGAACTATTTGATGTAAAACAATCTACATTAAGTGAACACATTAATAATATTTTTAAAGAAGGCGAACTTGAAGAAAAAACTTCTATCGGAATTTCCGATAAAAGTTCTGGAGGTAGAAAATCAAAATTATACAATTTAGATGTTATAATATCAGTTGGCTATAGAGTTAAGTCGAGAAATGGAGTTATCTTCAGAAAATGGGCTACACAAATACTAAAAGATTATATGCTAAAAGGTTATGCAGTAAATCAAAAAAGATTAGAATATTTAGAAAAAACAATTAAATTAATAGACATAGCAAACCGCATGGATGAACGACTAGAAGGGAATGATGCAAAAGAAATTTTAAAGGTAATTGGTGAATATTCAAAAGCACTAGATTTACTTGACGATTATGATCATAAAACATTAAAGAAAATAGATGGAAGTGTAGATGAAAGAAAAATTGAATATAAAAATTGTATTGAGATAATAAACAAACTAAGATTTAATGAAGAAAGTACACTATTTGCAGTAGAAAGAGATAGAGGATTAGAATCAATTATAGGCAATATTTATCAAAGTTTTGCTGGAAAAGAAATATATAAAAGTGTTGAAGAAAAGGGAGCAAACTTTTTATATCTAATAGTGAAAAATCATGTATTTGCAGATGGAAACAAAAGAATTGCAGCTACATTGTTTATATATTTTTTAAACTTTTATGGAATACTATACAAAAATGGAGAACAAACTATAGACAACAATACATTAGCGGCATTAACATTATTAATTGCAGAATCAAACCCAAAAGAAAAAGATGTTATTATAGATTTAGTAATGAATTTCTTGAATAATTAAAATCTTTGGAAAAGAGGCAGATATTTAGTTGAAAATATCTGCCTTTTTGTTATATAATAACAACTAGAAAACTTAAGGAGTGGAAATATGAGTAAATATGAACCATTATGGAACTATCTAAAAGAAAATAAAAAGAAAAGTTATAAACTAACTTATGAAAAAATAAAAAACATTCTTGGATTTGAAATAGATCATTCCTTTTTAAGTTACAAAAAAGAATTAAAAGATTATGGTTATGAAGTTGGTAAAATATCAATGAAGGAAAAAACAGTTATATTTAATAAAATATAAATTGAAAGTGAGAAAAGTATGAAATATATTGTATTATTAAGAGGAATAAATATAAGTGGTAAAAACAAAATATCAATGAATGAATTAAAAGCAGGACTAGAGAAAATTGGTTTTGAAAACGTAAGTACATATTTGAACAGTGGAAATGCTATTTTTCAAAGTGAAATAGATAACAAAGAAGTAATAAAAGAAAATATTCAACGAATGATAAAAGAAAGATTTAATCTTGAAATACCTGTTTATGTTACAACTGCACCTGAACTTGAAGACATATTAAAACATACTCCTGAATGGTGGGGAACAAATAACAAAGAAATATATGATAACATGATTTTTATAATTCCACCAACAAAATATGAAGAGGTATATAATACTATTGGAGAGCCAAAAGAAAATCTTGAAAAAATTCAGGAATACAACAATATTATTTTCTGGTCTTATAAATTAAAAGAATATAGAAAAACAAACTGGTGGCCAAAAACTGCTGGTACAAGTATTAGTGATAAAATAACGATAAGAACTGCAAATACAATGAGAAAAGTATTAGAATTATGTAACAAATAATAGAGGTAAAATATGACAATATATAATTTAAAAGATAAATTGGAATATCTAGACGAAGTCGCAAGATTAGAATATGAAGAATGGGCAGACAACAAAATTAACATTGTATTTAAAAACAGATTTGAAAAATTATTATGAAAAATTTGGAGCTGTTTTTATAAAAAAGCTAACATCAGGAGAAAGCTTATATAAGTTTGAAATCAAATAATTGACAAAGTTAGTAATTTATTAGAAAAATTGGTAATTTGTAGAGGAGAAATAATATGATTTTTGAAAAGCAAAAAACATTGAAGGCTTCAGATAGATTTATACAAGATATATGTGGATTACCAGATATAGTAAAAAATAATACAATAATATTAATAGGACCAATGGGAACTGGAAAAAGTACAGTTGCAAAATTATTAGAAAATCAAATAGAAGGGATGCATAGAATATCTTTAGATAATAAAGACCTTCTAAAAATGTTATATGAAAAAGAAAGGAAATTTAGAGATTTTAAGAATTTTGAATTTATGCTTACAGGAACAGTACTAAGCTCTTTAAAAAAGCCATATATAATAGATTTTGGAGCTGGCCATTCTGTATATGAAGATAAAAATTTAAGAGAACAAATGAAAAAAATGTGTGCACAATTTAAAAATATAATATTATTATTACCTTCAATGGATAAGGAAAAGAGTAGAGAAGTTTTAGCGGAAAGAAGAAAAATCAAATTAAGTTCTCACAAAGATCAGGATAATTGGCATTTTATAACGTCTCCAAATAATTATGAATTAGCAACAAACACTTTATATGAAGAAAATAAAACACCAGAAGATATATCAAGAGAAATATTGCAATTAGTAAAGTGTAAGCAGAAGGAAGGAGAAGACAGATAATTTACAATTCTTAAATGGGCAGATAATTGGTTGAAATTATCAGCCACTTATTATATAATTACACAGTAATAAAAAACAAAAGAAATAAGAGGCGAAAAAATGAAAAAAGATTGGAAAGAGTTTATAAAGAAAAATCTAAAATGGGTTGTACTATTTATTTGCTTAGTGGGATTTTTAGCATTAGCAGAAGATGTTTTTAATAAAGAAATAATGTATGGAGACATTATTGGGTATAAACTTATATCAACATTTTTAATATCTGATTTTGTAACACCAATAGCAAAATTTATAACTAATTTTGGTGGAGCAATATTTTTATCAATTGCAACAGTTATGTTATTTTTATTTATAAAAAATAAAAAAATTGGTCTATCAATTATTTCGAACATAGTTATTATTGCAGTTTTAAATCAGTTATTGAAAAGAATATTACAAAGACCAAGACCAACTGAATTTAGAATAGTTGAAGAAACAGGATATAGTTTTCCTTCGGGGCATTCAATGGTAAGCATGGCTTTTTATGGATATTTGATATATTTAATTTATAGATATATAAAAAATAAATATGTAAAATGGACATTAATTACAATATTAAGTATATTAATTTGTTTAATAGGTATAAGCAGGATTTATCTTGGAGTACATTATACAAGTGATGTACTAGGTGGATTCTTGTTATCAATATCATATTTAGTTATATATATAAGTTCAATTAAAAAATTATTACCAGAAGAATAAAAGTATAAAGGAGAAACTTTTATGAAACGAATCTGTATAATTGGAGGAAGTGGAACTGGTAAAACAACACTTTCAAATAATTTGAGTAAAGAGTTAAATTTACCAGTTTACCATATTGATGGTATACATCACTTGGAAAATTGGAAAAAACGAGATAAGGAAGAACGTGACAGATTAATTCTTGAAAGAGCTTCAGAAGAAAAATGGATTATAGAAGGTTCATGTCTTTTATAACAGAAAACAACTTAATAAATGGTATGAAAATACATTTGGAAAAAAAAGATGGAGCACTAAAACGATTAAGAGATAATATGAAAGTGGAAAAATATGAAAAAATTAAATTCAAACCATTTGAAACTAATTGCAATTATAGCTATGACAATAGATCATATTGCAGATTTAATATTTCCTGGTATGCCTAATAATATATGGAGTAATATTTTACATATCATAGGTAGACTGACAGCACCAATTATGTTTTTCTTTATTTGTGAAGGATTTTACTACACAAAAAACTTGAAAAAATATGTAACAAGGCTATTTCTATTTGCTTTAATATCTCATTTTGCATACTGCTTTGCATTTGGAATTAACTTTATTCCATTTATTAATGGAGAAATATTTAATCAAACAAGTATTATGTGGTCACTTGCATGGGCAGTAGTTGCTCTTTATGTTGTATATGGAGATACAAAACTAAAACAGTGGCAAAAAACAGTACTATTATTAATAATATGTGCTATAACTTTTTGTGCGGATTTTAGTTCAATAGCAGTTATGTGTATAGTAGCAATGTATGGCAAAAGAGGAGACATTAAAAAACAAGTAGTAAGTATGGAAGTATGGTTAGGAATTTATGCACTTATATCATTTATATTTGTAAACAAGACATATGGAATTATAATATTGTTTTCAATATTAGTATATCCAATACTAAAAATGTATGATGGTTCAAGAGGAAAATTAAAGTGGATGAAATGGCTATTTTATATATATTATCCATTACACTTAGCAATAATAGGACTACTAAGAATATTAATGTATGGTAATGTACCATTGTTATTTTAAAAGAAGCCATAGAAAAGATCAAGAAAGATTCTACTATAAAAGAGTATTTTATAGTTTAGAGGACTTGAGAAATCAAGGAAAAGAATGGAGAAAAGAATATAATAATTTTCCTATGAGACCACTAGGATGGTTGAGTCCAAGGAAATTCATAGAAAAATATAAAAGTCAAGAAGAATCGTTATTTGCAATATAGGTGTTCAAAGTATTTATTTTAAATAATTTGTGACAAATGATTGACTAACCTACAACAAGAAGTGATTGATATAATGAACTCTATTGAATATGGAAAAATTGTAACATATAATGATATATCAAAAATAATTGCTAAAAAAAGGAACTTAAAAAGAATGTCATCACAAGCAGTAGGCGGAGCAGTTGGCTGGAACCATATCTGCATTATAATACCATGTCATAGAGTAGTTGGAACAAATGGAAGTTTAACAGGATATGGTGGAGGAATAAAAAACAAAATAGAATTGCTAAAACTAGAAGGAAATGACATGCGTAAATATTTTGTTCCAAAGAAAGGTACAGCATTATGATAAGGTGTAAATGGTGTAACTTAAAGAATGAAAAATACATAGAGTACCACGATAAAGAATGGGGAGTAGCTATATATGATGACAAACATTTATATGAAATGCTAATCTTAGAATCTTTCCAAGCTGGTTTATCTTGGGAGTGTGTGTTAAATAAAAGAGAAGATTTTAGAAAAGCATTTGATAATTTCGAAATAGACAAGGTATCTGATTATGATGAAAAAAAGGTACAAGAGCTATTAAAGAATGAAAATATTATAAGAAATAAATTAAAAATAAATGCAGCTATAAACAATAGTAAAATATTTAAAGAAATACAAAATGAATACAAAACATTTTCAAATTATATTTGGAGCTTTACAAACAACAAAGTAATATATGAAATAGGAAAAACAAGCTCAGAGTTATCAGATATAATTTCAAAAGATTTGCAAAAAAGAGGAATGAGATTTGTAGGAACAACAATTATATATTCTTATTTACAAGCAATAGGTGTGATTTATTCACACGATAAAGAATGTTTTTTGTATAAAATTAAATAGGATGTATCTTCAAATATTCTTAATTTTGTGGATTTTAAAAATAGAAAATGCTATAATAATAATCTGAATTTGTTTTAAGAATCGGACATGCTTTTATGGATTGGGAAAAATATTTAAAAGATACATAAATTAGATGAATGTTATAAGATATAATAGAAATATTATATCTTTTCAGACTGTTGACAAAGTATATAAAAATATTTTGTTCAACAGTCTTTTTTAATTTATTTTTTTGATTTAAAAATTTTTTTATTTTTTAGAAAATTAAAGATGAGTGGATATGTATGATGAAATTATTGCATATTATAATCAAAAGTATTTTAAAGAGCGAAGTAAAAACTGGAATAAAATTAATGGCAGAAGCAATAAAATAAGGTTGTCCAATAGATAATTTTGACAGGATAAATGAGTTTGTGGTATTATATGAATTAGTTAATAGTAAGTTATTGTGGAGGTATTTATGAAAAAAGAAAGCTATATTAACAATAGCATTTTTAATTAGTAACTATCTGTAAATCTTGGAGGTGTGATATGAAAAAAATATATATAATAACTGGTGCAAATGGTTTTCTAGGAAATAATATAATAAGAAAATTAGAACAAAATAGTGAAAATGAAATAAGAGCACTTGTATTACCGAATGATTCTATAAAGGCATTGGACAACTTGAATTGTAAAATTTATTATGGAGATATTACTAAAAAGGAAAGTTTATCATCAGTTTTTGAAAATATTGATGGAAAAGAAGTTTATGTAATACATTGTGCAGGAGTTGTATATATAAAATCTAAATATAACCCAATTGTATATGATGTTAATGTTAATGGCACAAAAAATATTGTAGACAAAGTTCTAGAAATAGATGCAAAACTTATTTATGTAAGTAGTGTACATTCAATTACCGAAAAGCCTAATAATGAAATAATAACAGAGATTACTAACTTTGATTCTGAAAAAGTAGTAGGATTATATGCAAAAACAAAGGCAGAGGCAGCAAAATATGTTATTTATGCAATAAAAAATAAGAATCTAAATGCTTGTATTATTCATCCTTCTGGAATTATTGGGCCAAATGATTATGGAAATAGCCACTTAACACAATTAATAAAAGAAGTAGCGACAGGAAAACTTTTTGCTTGTGTAAAAGGAGGGTATAATTTTGTAGATGTTAGAGATGTAGCAGATGGTATTATTAGTGCTTGTGATAAAAATAATAGAGGAGAATGTTATATTTTATCTAATAAATATATTACAATAAAAGAATTGACTGATTTTGTTTGTGATTTAGAGGAGAAAAAAAGAATTAAGATAGTGTTGCCACTATGGTTGGCAAAATTAGTAGCTCCAATTTGCGAATTATATTATAACATAAAAAAGCAAACACCATTATTTACAAAATATTCTCTATATACATTATCTTCTAATTCTAATTTTAGCAATGAAAAGGCTAAAAAAGAATTGGAATATAAAAATAGAGATATGAAGGATACAATTAAAGATACAATAAAATGGTTAAAAAGGATGAATTATATTAAATAACACAAATTGTATGATTATTATTAAAATATTGGTTATGTACAGTAAATGTTAAAAGTCTTTGACAAAGTTCCAAAGACTTTCGGTAGAGGTTTTACAGTAACACTTATATAATTGTATGTGAAAGTGGGAAGAATATGAAATTAGGAGAAAATATTTTTAAATTATGAAAAGAAAAATTAAAGTTATAAAATACTAGCTATAAGAGGCTAGTATTTTGCTTTATGTTGAAAAAAAAATAGAAAATCTGCTATTATGTTATTATATTGTAGACAAATATAATTTATATAAAAATCAAAAATAAAAAGGGGTAAATATGACACAGACTCAACAAACCATATTAGCATTAGCAATATATACAATATGGATAACACTATTATATATATGATCTAATAGATAATGGAATAATAACAACAGATATGTATGAGAAGTTAAAAAATAATGATAATATCTATAATCTAACTATAACAGAATATTTAAGATTAGGAGATATATCATCAAAAGAGAGTTATAATATAAATAAAGCAATACAAACAGGAGTAGTAAAAGAGGACACAATATATGCAGATTATTTTGCAAAAACTTGTGGATTTGAAAACAAAAAGGAATTACTAAAATATACAAAGGCGGTATTTGAACTAGCTGACAAAGAAAAATAGAAATGATTTTTTCAATCAATTTATATAATAGTTCTATAATTTTATAGAGGCGTCAAAATGTCGCCTCTATATTTTTTGAGTATCCTACTAAAAGCCATGCTTTTAGGCTCTTATTTGGATTCGGGGCGACTCCCTGTTCCTGCAAAATTATCCAATGGATAAT
>ULNX01047971.1_pt1 | contig 11744 bp, 6 predicted proteins | sample 1952061 | NCBI WGS metagenome assembly ULNX01 (sample SAMEA4835588, study PRJEB28245) | human gut metagenome | biome: gut microbiome; material: fecal sample | place: Denmark | collected 2008 | reverse complement strand
CATAGGCGGCAACAGGGAAATCATCCGGAGTTAGTGCGAAAATAAGCTGGGGCTTGTCGCCGGGATCCAAAATCTTGCGCTGACCGCCCTTATTGGTTTGCAAATAAACCCATTGAATATAATGCTCGGGAGTCATGGGGTGTTCGGTGCTGCCAACATGCACATGTACCATGTTACCATCAATGCAAACCTCAGGCACATGCTTTTCTTTGGCGGCATCCACAGTGTTGGGAACAAGCTCCTGCATTTCCTGGCCGCAGCAGGTAAGGGGCATTTTGCTATCAACTATCATACCAACAATATTGCCACATTTTTTACAGATAAAGAATTTGTGTGCTGTCATTTGCTATCACTCCTTTGCTAATTAGCTAGCTTATAGCTTTAATTTGACGACAACTCCATGATAGTCTCTTACTATCCATATTGTCTGTAATTAGATTATACAACATTAAACTAAAAATAGATAGCGTTTCACAAAGAGTTTTTATGTGTGTCTAGTTGGTGACAAAAATGCTCATGACCGTGTGGATGTTAAAACAGTAGAGCTTATGACTGAAAATGATTATGAACCTAGGGGTTGCACGGCTTTGCTTGATGCTGTTGGCGGAGCTATCAGGCATATTGGTAATGTACATAAATACGCTCGCAGGGAGGATGTGTCTGAAAAAACGATTTTTGTAATCATCACCGATGGTATGGAAAACGCAAGTCATAAGTATACATATGTCAGGCTACAGGAGATGATTAAACGTCAAAAGGAGAAATATGGCTGGAAATTTTTGTTCCTGGGTGCTAACATTGATGCTCCTAAGGAGGCAAGGCGCTTCGGCATTGACGAAAAGCGAGCTGTAACCTATAAGAATGATGGGGTAGGCGTACTCAATAATTATAAGGTGATTAGCGAAACCATGGAATGCTTGCGCTGCGGATGCGCAATGGAAGATTTTGATTTAGCAGTTGACAAAATGAGGAAAAAATTACTGATGATGTGCAAAAGAGAGGCAATTTTTGACAACTAGTTGACAAAATTCGACTAATCTTGCCAACTAAAAACGATAAACAACTTGAAATGTTGGCAAATTTATGTTATCATAAGGATGTGAAAACAAATTGTAAGAAAGATTGGGAGGCTTTAGGTATGCAAATAGAAGATTTACGCAAATTAGTTGACAAAATTCAGCATTTGCAATGCGAAATGCAAACCATCGAGCTCAAAGCTGCCAACAAAGGCTGCCCCACGCGTCTTTATAATACACTGTCTAGCTTTTCGAATCAGGATGAGGGCGGAATCATAATTTTTGGTTTAGACGAAAAGCATGATTACGCTGCTGTTGGTGTATATGACCCACAGGATTTGCAAAAAAAGGTAACGGAGCAATGTAAGCAAATGTCGCCAGCAGTGCGCGCTCTTTTTACAATATGCGAGCTTGGGGATAAGGTCATTGTGTCAGCCGAAATTCCCGGTGTCGATGTTGCTGAGCGTCCCTGCTTTTATCGCGGTACGGGCAGGTTAAGGGGTTCGTACATTCGTGTCGGTGATGCAGATGAGCCGATGAGTGAGTACGAGATTTATAGCTACGATGCTTTTCGTAAACGCATTCGCGATGATATACGTGAGGCGCCGGGCGCTAGACGTAGCTTTTTTAACGAAGAAAAGCTCAATGAATTTTTAAAGGCTGTAAAAAGAGACCGCAAGCGTCTCGCCATGCATGTTAGCGACGAAGATATTCTAGAATTAATGGGTGTTACTATCAATGGGCAGCCAACCTTGGCCGGTGAATTATGCTTTTCGAAATATCCTCAGGGCGTTTTTCCGCAGCTTTGTATAACTGCTGTGGCCTTGCCCGGTACGGTGATGGGGCAGCCAGGCCTAGAGGGTGAACGCTTTATTGATAATGAGCGCATCACGGGCACAATTGAAGAAATGCTAGATGAGGCTGTAGATTTTGTTAATCGCAATAGTCGCCACAGCACCATAATTGATGATAAAGGCAAACGAATAGATAGGGATGAATATCCTTTAAAGGCAGTGCGCGAAGCTATATTGAATGCGTTAGTGCATCGTGATTACAGCATCCATTCCGACAATGTGCCTGTGCGCCTGGAGCTGTACAAGGAACGCTTGGAAATTATTTCCAGCGGCGGCTTATATGGTCGTCTTACCTTGGATGTTCTTGGAAAAATGCGCCCGGATACGCGTAATAGTGCTTTAGCCAATATTTTAGAGCTAATGCACGTTACCGAAAATCGCTACAGTGGTATTCCCACAATTTACTATGAGTTAGAAAAGGCACAGCTGCCACCACCGGTTTTTGCTGTGCGTCAGGGAGAATTTGTAGTTATCTTCAAAAGCAAAATTGCTCAGGTTTATCAAATGCCTAAGCTTGAGCTTCCTTGTGTGCGGGAGTCTATAGAGCCTTATAATGCCAAGCATAAAAAGCAGCCTCTATCCTTAGATGAAAGGCTGCTAGAGTTTTGCGAGCAGCCGCGTTCGAGGCAAGAAATCATCGACTTCTTGGGCTTTTCTAGATTCTATTCTATGTCCAAAATTGTGCAGCCCTTGCTTGATGCGCATAAGCTGGCTTTGACCATGCCGGATAAGCCGAAAAGCTCTAAGCAGCGGTATGTGAAGGTAATATAAGCTGGATGAGTCTTTTAATTTAACTTGTAACGTGTGCTAGAAAGAGAGAAGAGCTATGGCAAAGCTATTTATTACTCCTTTAGGAAACAGCTGTCGCAAGAAATTTTGTGAAGAGCTACAAGAAATTGAATATGGCATAGGAGCTATCGTTCTGCCTAATCGCATAGTAATGGATGATGTTCGGAAAAAGTATGCCAATGTTGAGGCTATTGGTATTGATACTTTGGCTACCAAGATATTGAATATGAATGGGTATGTGACCTTTCACCAAATCAATAGGCGTAGTCAGGAGCTTATTGTAGAGGATTTCCTCCATACCTTGGCTGAACAAAAGCAGTTAGATTATTTTGGCGAGCTTATAGAGAAACATGGCTTTATTAAAGCCATGACCTCCTTAGTAGGCCAGCTTTCAAGAAGTGGTTCTACCCAACAAGAGATTATCAATGTTTTGTTAGACTGGGGTAGAAGTGGTAATTTAGGCCAAAAGGATAAAGAGGTAGCTCTGCTTTATCAATTTTACCGTCAATATTTAAAGAATAAGCAGTGGTTTGACCTGGAGGGTAAATATCGCTTGGCTCTATATGTTTTGCAGGATGAGCAAGCAAAGCTGCCTTGGCAACGGTTATACTTTTGTGATTTTTATAGCTATGATGCTTTGCAGCTGGAGCTTATCAAGGCTTTAAGCAAACGCTGTAAAGTACAGATAGGCTTGTGCTACGAAAAAAACCTTGAGGGAACAGAACGGGAGAAACTATTTGCTGCAACCAAGGCTACCTACATGGAATTAGAATCCTTTTGCTTTGATGAGGGAATCGAGCAATATGGCCCTGCATATGAAGCTGCTAAAGGATGTGCTCATTTAGCTCAAAACTTTGGCCTTCAATGTACTGCTATGCCTCAGAGTGATGCTGTACAGCTGTACTGCTTTACAAAGGAAGATCAGGAGCTGAGATATGCTCTGACACAGGTGAAGCAATTGCTAAAGAGTGGAGTTGCTCCGGAGCAAATTCTTATTACAGTGCGAGACTTAAAGCAATTTACGGGCCTGCGTCTCATAGCCGATGAATATGGTGTGCCCATTAATTTACCCCAGACGAGCAGTCTTGCTGTGCAGCCATTGACAGAAATGCTGTTGCTTTTATTAAGGGCAGTTGTGGACAACCATGATGGAGCTGAAGCCTATATTATGCTTTTAACAGCACCCATGGCTCGTGTCTTGCTACAAATCGATGGTGAAGCTATTAACCAATTACGACAAGAAAACTATTTTAAGTGTCGTAGCAGCGTGCAAGAAAAAATACGTGAAGAGGGTTTGCTGGACCATGTTATTCAGCAAATTGATACATTTTTACAGAATACAGCTACCAAAGCAGATATTGTAAGTTATGGAAAGCAGCTATTAGCTTTTTTAGAGCAGTTACAGCTAGAAAAAACCTTAGGCTTCTTGTACCAACAAGGGAAGCTAGAGCTCAAGGGGATGGGTTTGGTACTGCAAAACAAAAGATTATTAATCCAGACCATTCAGCAGTTGATGGAGGATTATGCAAGCTGCGGAATGGACGCAAAGCCCCTGACCTTACTCGAATGGCAACAGCTTGTGGTCGAGGCTGCACAGGAGGCCAATCTTGTAATTCAGCGAGGACGCTCCGATGGTGTTTTGCTTACGGAGGTAACCAATGTACAGGGACTGGATTATGATTATGTATTTGTGCTTGGCCTGCGTGAAGGTGTATTTCCCAAGGTAAATAATGAAAATTGGATTTATAATGACAAGGAGCGCAAGGAGTTGCAGGGAGCAGGTCTAGAGCTTCCCAATACGTCCTTGGCTTATGCTGAGGATGCAGGCTTTTTTGGCGCAACTATCGGCTGTGCTCGCAAACAGCTGGTGCTAAGCTATTATCAGGATGACCAGGCAGGAGCCAGTTCTTACGTAGGCTCAGTGCAAAGACTTTTTGTTGATGCTAAACCCCGTATGAATAGTGAAGGCGAGGCAGAGGAGCAGCAGGTAGCTATGAATCCGGTCAAAGCCTCTGCATCAGCGGAAGAATTGTCCCAAGCTTTACGCCCCATAAATGATGCGTGGCTACGAGAACATTGGGGCGAGCCTACCCTAGAAGCAGCTGCAGCTGATTATAGGCGCAGGGACAGTATGCAATATAATGGCATGCTAGGGGATAGTGATTTGCAAAAACAAGTAGCAAAAAATGTGGGAACAAGCTTCAGCGCTAGTGCCTTGGAGCTTTATGCTGCCTGCCCCTTCCAATATTTAGGACAGCGAGTATGGCGACAGCAGGAGTTTGCAGTTAAGGATGATGAGCTTACACCTCAGGATGAGGGCGATTTACTGCATCAGGTGCTGGCAAGCTTTACAAGGAAGCATTTAAATACGAGAATTTGGGAGCTACCCTTGAAAGATTTGGAGCAAGAATTGAAAGAGATTTTTGCAAAGGTTGCGCAGGAGGCATTAGAGCAGGGCAGAATAGTGAACAGCTTGCTATGGCAGGCGGAGGCACCTCGTATGCTCAATATGCTAATACGCTGGCTGCATTATGAATACGAGGATCAAAAGTACTGGAGCTTTACTCCCTGTGCCGTGGAATGGGATTTTAGCTCTAAAAATGGCAAGCCTTTGCACATGCGTCTCAATGATGGCACTAGAGTTTCCCTAAATGGACGCATCGATAGAATTGATAGTGATGGGCAACGATTATTTGTTACGGATTATAAGCGTAGCTCAGGGTCTGTGCCTAGCAGTAAGGATTTGGCAACGGGGTTTGATGTGCAGTTGCCCTTATATATGCTGGCTGTGGCAGGCCTTTATAAGGATGCTATTAGCGTGGCCGGTGGCTGTTATTATGTGCTGCAAAAGGGTGAGCGCAAGAGCAGTCTCTTGCTAGAGCCTGTTGCAAACGAGAATATTACTGACAGTAAACGTTATACCAAGGATATAAGCTCAAACTGGTTTAGCTTCCAGAGCTTCGCTCAAAAGCTGATTGCCGGGTATATTGAAGAAATTTATGCAGGCCATTTTGCCGTGGCACCTCGGAAAAGCTGCAGTGATTATTGTCAGCTGAAGGATATTTGTCGTTTGGCAGAGGTAGGACGGGCAGAAGGAGGCAGTGAAAATGAGTGATTTCAAGCTGAATAATGAACAAATGGCTGCCATATTAGCTATTGATAGTAATGTGTCCGTTTCTGCCGGTGCGGGCAGTGGTAAGACAAAGGTTTTAGTAGAGCGCTTCTTATATATTTTAGAACAGTCCATGCCTAAGAAGGATTCGCAGGGTGAGCTCAAGCTAGACGCTGGAAATATTTTGGCTATCACCTTCACCCGTAAGGCAGCAGGAGAGATGAAGGAAAGAGTGCGCAAAAGTATCGAAGCACGGTTGGATAATGATGCTACTGGCTTTTGGCACAAGCAGTTGGAGGCATTAAATAGAGCACAAATTAGTACTATTCACGGCCTTTGCAGTCGCATTTTGCGGGAAAACCCTGTGGAGATGCGGTTGGATCCTGCCTTTGTGGTAGCAGAAGAATTTGCAAGTGAAGAGTTTTTAGAAGAATGTCTTGGGCAGTATCTGCGTAGGGAACTCCATGAAGGTAATAAGGCATTAGGAAAACTCATAGAGATTTATGGGACAACAGGCTTAATGCGCTTGGTTAAAGATATTTTGCCTTCGTTAGGGAATATTTTTGCTAAAAGGGATTTAAGCAAGCCCTATCAGGATAATGTTAATAGTTTGCCTAAAATTAAGGATGAGCTCTGCATTTTGGTGCGTGACATGGTGCTCAACCGCAAGGATTTAGCTAGCAAGACTACCAAGGCCGGTAAAGCATTGGAGCAGATGGCTAAGGTAATAGAAGATATTTGTGCCGGAATTAAGCAGGAGCCTGCGGATTTTTCCTTGCTACAGCAGTCTATAGGTGATATGCAGGCTAGGGGTGGCGTTAAGGATTATATTAACGCTATTAGAGAAAAGCAAGGGCAAATTGAAAATGTGGCAGTGGATCAAGCTGCCTTAGAGCTTTTACCCTGTTGGCAGGAGCTTTTGTCTGGCTTAGGCAGCTATGTGCGGGAGCAGAAGCGGCAGCTAGACCTGCTCAATTATGATGACCTCGAGAACTATACGGTAGAGCTTTTACAGGGTAATGCAGCGGTGCGCCATAAGTATCAGGAGCGCTATCGTTATATCATGGTGGATGAATTTCAGGATACCAACGATAGGCAAAGGCAGTTGATTTATCTTTTGTGCGGGGATGACGCTGAGAAGCTACAGGGTCAAAAGCTTTTTGTCGTGGGTGACCCTAAGCAGTCTATTTATCGTTTTCGCGGTGCCGATGTAAGCGTTTTTGCCCGGGTGCGCCGAGAAATAGAGGCAAGTGGTGGCCAAAATTTACTGCTCAAAACAAATTATCGCACGGTAGATAAGATTTTGTTAGCTGTAAACAGTGCTTTTCGACTCTTGATGGGTGTAGATACTTCAAAGGATGTTTATTTTGAACAATTAGCTAATTACAAAACTGGTGTTGAAGCACCCCAATTGCTTTTAGTGGAGTATAAAAAGGAATGTGGTAAAAGTAAGTTTCAGGTGGAGGCTGAGGCAGTGGCCATGGCTATTGAAGCCTATCATGAAGGTCGAGATTATGAAGGCAACCAGCTTTTAGCACCCAAGGTTCCATATGGAAAAATGGCTATTTTACTGCGGGCCATGACTCATAGTGAGGATTTAGCTGTGGCCTTACAGGAACGTGGCATCCCCTATGAAATTGTTGATGGCAAAGGCTTTTATGAATGCCAAGAGGTTTTGGATATGTTACACTTATTGACTGCTCTAAGTAATAGATATAATAGCTTAGAGTTGGCCGGAGTGTTGCGTTCTCCCTATTTTGGTTTGGATGATGAAACACTGACCAAGCTATTTTTGCAGAAAGCAGCTTGCCTTTGGGATGCTGTACAAGGGGCTGAGCTTGAAGCTTTTCCTGAGGAACAGAGAGAATTAGTGATTAGGGCTGCTAAGCTTCTACAAGAGCTTTATCAGCAGGCTTCGGTCATGGCTTTACCGGAATTGTGGCAATGCATATGGCAGAAGCTAGCTGTGGACGCAGTGCTATCCGTGCAGGAGCATGGGGCTAATAAGCTTGCCAACGTCAAAAAGTTACGCCAATTGGCCTTAGAATATAGCATGCAAAGAAATGCAACCTTGACTGATTGGCTTGATTATGTAAAAAGGCTGCGTGCTGCCGAGGCTCGTGAAACAACTGCAAATCTAGATGCAGCTGACGCTGTGCAGATTATGACCATTCATAAATCTAAGGGCTTGGAGTTTGGTACGGTATTCCTGCCATATTTAAACAGCAATACCCAGCCGGATACTACAGAAATAAAGTATTTGCGTGGCGTAGGATTGGGAATAAAAGCGCCTGATAAGAAGGGCGTTTTGCAAAATACCAGTGTTTTGCAAAAGGTGAAGGAGGAAGATAAAAGATTAGATTTGGAGGAACGCAAGCGTCAGCTATATGTAGCTATGACTCGAGCCGAGAACCGTTTGATTATGACGGGTATTGACGAGGGCAAAAAGGATAAAACTTTGGATGAATTGAGCTGGCTCAAGCAATTGCTGCAGATTTATAGTAATGATAATGTAGTAGAGATTAAGCCTCTTATTGTCCAGGAGAAGGATGATAAAGAGCAGGAGCTAATGCCAACTCCTGCTGTTAGTGCAGAGCAGCTAGAGCAGATTGCGCCGCTACCCGCCTCCTCCGAAAACGGTCGCCTTAGCTTCTCTCCTTCCTCGCTGCAAACGTATCTGCACTGCCCGCGGCAATACTTTTATCAATATGTGATGGGCCTGCCGCCGGTTGACCTACCAGTAAATATCCCTATTACAGGTTCCCTTTCTGCCAAGGATTTAGGCTCCATCGTACACAGAGCGTTGGAGCTGTACAAGGGTGACTTGGATGCGGCATTAGCGCAGGCTATAAAAGAAAACGCTCCTCTGTACCAAGGCGACGAGGCTCGCGCAATGTTGGCAGGGTATCTCGTTAGCGACCTCTACAAACGCATACCCAAAACACAGCTACGCGAGCAGGCCTTCACGCTCTATGCTGAGAATGATATCGTCATCAGTGGCATCATCGACTGCTTAGCCTTTAATCCCGATGGCAGCATGCTTTTGGTGGACTACAAGACAGGCAAGCCGCCTGCTGCAGACGCTGTTCCTGAAGGTTATGCCTACCAGCTAGCCATCTACGAAAAGGTTGTGCGTGAGCGTTGGGGAAGGGCAAAGGAAGGCGAGCCTGCGCCCAAGATAAGCAGCGAGCTGCACTTCCTGCGCAACAATTGCGTGTGGTGTTTGCCAACCGCTCAAGAGAAGTCTGCTGATTACTATGCTGCAGCTCTCAAGCTCTGCACAGAAATCAGCAAAAAAAGCGCAGAAAAAGACTTTCCTTGCAGAGTGCTGCAAGCCACTCAAGCAGAACAAAATCATACAAGTTCCTTGAATAATGTTACAGAATACCAAGAAAATATTGCTCAAGGGGTTGCATTCTGTAGCTTTTGCCCCTATAATTATGTATGTAACCGTAAATGAGGAGGAGTAGTGAATGGATTTTTTGAGCAACCTGGAAAGCTGGGACTATTTGGCAGGAATTGTTGCCCTTATTAGTCTGTGGCTCATCATGTTCGGTATCAAAAAGCTGCATGCTGCTAATCCGCAGCTGGTGGATGTTGCTAAGCTCAAAATGCGTGCTTATGGTGCTTTAATAGCAGCATTGGCCTATTTTGTTTGCAAAAAGCTGGCTTAAAGGTATATACAAATAATATATTCCGTTAGATTAAAAATGAGGGAGTAATGGAAGATGAAAATCGCTTTTTACGCTTTGCGTGATTTTGATGAACTGGCCTTTGTTGAAAAATTTAGCAAGCAATATGGCATAGACTTTGTGTGGACTGCTGAATATCCTAACGAGCACAACCTGGAATTGGCTAAGGGCTGTGACGGCGTGAGTTGCACTCCCTGCGAAATGCGGGAGGAATGGGTGCGCACCTACCACAGCTACGGTGTCAAATATATGCTGACGCGCGCTATTGGCTATGACCATTTGCCGGCGCAGCTGATCAAAGAGCTGGATATGCATATATCTACTACGCCGTATCCTACAGAATGCGTCGCTGAATATGCTTTGATGCTGATTCTGTGCACCATTCGCAAATTCCAGCAATCCATGATACGTGCTGCAGCCCAAGACTACACACTAAAGGGTAAAATGGGTAAAGACTTGTGCAATTGCACTGTGGGTGTAGTAGGCACCGGTCATATCGGCCAGATTTTGATTAAATATTTGAGTGGCTTTGGCTGCCACATTTTGGCCTTTGACCGTTTCCCCAAAAAGGAGCTTGCTGGGCAGGTGGAGTATGTGGATTTGGATACTCTGTACGCCCAAAGCGATGTTATTTCCCTGCATGTGCCCTCCACTAACGATACCTTCCATATGATTGACCAGGCTGCTATCGATAAGATGAAGGATGGCGTCATCATTATTAACACTGCTCGTGGCAATGTTATCGATTCTAAGGCGCTCATCGCCAGCCTCAAGAGTGGCAAAATCGGCGGTTCAGGCTTGGATGTTATTGAAAACGAAGCAGGCCTATATTACTGCAACCGCATGGGTGACCACATTGACAACGACGAGCTGGCCATGCTGCGCAGCTTCCCCAATGTTATCGTGAGCCCGCATTTGGCCTTTTATGTTGAATCCACTGTTTCCAATATGGTGGAGAAAAACTTTATCGCTATCGATGCCCTGCGTAAGGGTGAGCTGAGCCCCTTTGAAATAAAGCTCTAAAAATGAAGCGTCAACAGCATCTTGTTGGCGCTTTTTTGCTGCCCAAAAGCCGTAAAATATGTTATAATATTATGATAAAAATTGTTTACGAGGTTCTTATGCTAAGACGTTTCTTACGCTTTTACATTCCTTATAAAAAGGTGCTTACGCTAACGCTTTTGGGTGCGGTGCTTACAGCCCTCATAGAGCTGTTTTTTCCGCTATATATGCGCTATATAATGAACGAGATTCTGCCGCAGGGTAATATTCCCTTGCTGCTTAAGGCTGCGGCAGTGCTTTTGGCCTTATATTTGTTTAACTGCTTTATCAATTACCAAGTGATGTGCCATGGTCGCACCATCGGCGCTCTCATTGAGCAGGATATGCGTAGAGCTATTTTTCGCCATGTGCAGTCCATGAGCTTTCGCTTTTTTGATAACCAAAGGGTGGGGCAGCTAGTGAGCCGCATCGTGAGCGATGTGGGCGAAATCCGCGAGCTCATATTTTTGGGACCCAACTATCTTTTAGTTTGCATTATCTTTATGCTGGGCACCATCAGCATTTTGTTCTATATCAATTGGCAGCTAGCCATAATCGTCAACATTCTGCTGTTGGCCAAGGCCTACGACAGCGTTACGACGAACCGCAAGCTGAAGCAGGCCGGTCGCGAGGCCCGTTCGCAGGTGGGCAATCTCAATGCCCAAACGACGGAAAGCTTGAACGCTGTGCGCTTGGTGCAGTCCTTTAATAATGAAGAGCTGGAATGCAGTAAGCTGGATGCGGTAGCAGCCAAGCTGTTAGCGGCACGCAAAAAATCCTTTGCATTGCTAAGCCATTCTAACACTAGCATGGTGTTCTTTTCCAATATCACCAACCTTACTATTATTGTGGCCGGTGGCGTGCTTATTACATTTGGTAAAATGCAGATTAGCGATTTAATTGCCTTTTTGCTCTATGTTTCTATCTTTGTGCGTCCGATTCTGCGCTTGAATGCGCTGGCCGAGACCTACCAAAAGGGTATCACTAGCTATCAACGCTTTGAGCAGCTGATGCTGCTAGAGCCCGAGATTGCCGATGGGCCGGAGGCAACTGATGCTGGTGTGCTTAAGGGTGAAATTGCTTTTGAAAACGTAACCTTTGCTTATGATGGTAAGGAGCCGGTTATCGAAAACTTCTCTTTGAAAATTAAAGCGGGCGAATCCGTAGCCTTCGTAGGCAGCACGGGCGTGGGTAAGAGCACGCTGTGTAATCTTGTGGCGCGCTTTTATGAGCTGCAGGC
>ULNX01054818.1_pt1 | contig 11847 bp, 12 predicted proteins | sample 1952061 | NCBI WGS metagenome assembly ULNX01 (sample SAMEA4835588, study PRJEB28245) | human gut metagenome | biome: gut microbiome; material: fecal sample | place: Denmark | collected 2008 | reverse complement strand
TGGTGGCCGCAGTGATAGCATAAATGGCAGGAATGCTGCAGGCAATGGAGCCTAAAAGAATCTTGCGTGCCCCCAGCTTATCACTGAGCACGGAGCCCACATAAGTACCTGCCACACCGCCCAGCAAGAAGCCCGATACAAGGCTGCTAGCAAAAACAGGCTCAAAATTGCGGAACTTCATGTAGAAAATAGGCATATAGGTAGAAATGCCCACATGTATAGAGGAACGCATGAAAATATAAAAGAGAATCAAAAAGAGACCGAAATAGGACAGCTTTTCCGCCGTACCCTTGGCCACCTTTTGGGCCTGCTGAGCAGCGTGCTCCACATTAGCCCGTTCATAAGCGCCCATGCTCTTGGTCATCAGACCAAAGACCAAAAGCCCCGGCAGTACAAAATACACTGTGTTATGGATGCCCCCGTCAAGGCTCATAAGAAAGGTCATCAAGATGGAGCCCACGGCCATGCCTGCATTGCCACCTAAGGAAAAGATACCCATATTTTGCGTGCGGTTGGAGTCATCGCTCAAAAAGTTGACTGTTTTGGAGGCTTGGGGATGATAGGTGGCACTGGCTAAACTAATGGTAACAACTGTGCAGAGCAATAATGTGTAGGTGGAAACCCAGCCAACGAAGGCAAAGCCTGCTCCCGCCATGGCAGCGCAGACGGGCAAAAGCTTGGGCATGGAGCGTTTATCAGTAAGATAGCCAAAGGCAGGCTGAATCACGGAGGACATAATGTTTTGTACCAAAACAATGGAAGCAAGCTGCGAATAGCTTAAGCTAAACATTTCCTTGAGCTGGGGCAGGACTATGGGTAGGGCGCCCGCCTGCATATCGGTAACCAAATGGCCTAGTGCCAAGGCCAAAATGGGAAGAAAGCCTTGTTTTGACATAAGAATACTCCTTAAATTAAGCTTAGTTTCATAAAACGTTTGCTTCTATTATAACGCTCTTAACATCTTTAGGCAATGCAGCAAAGCCACTGCCTGCAGCTAAAACACCTAAAACACTTATAATTATAGGGTTTTCATTGCGCAAAAACTTTTGGCTTGGTATAATAACAGAAGACAAATACGAAAAACTCTATTCAAAGAAGACAAAGGGGATGTGTACTTTTATGAGTAAAACGAACAAAAAGGGGAGCGCCATTGCGCTTTTACCTATCCTAGTATTTTTATTGATTTTTATCGGCTCGGGCGTACTTACAGGTGACTTTTACAGCATGCCCGCTATTGTAGGCTTTTTGATTGCCCTGATTGTGGCCTTTGCTCAAAACAAAAAGCTAAGCTTTATCCAAAAGTTGCGCCTGTGCTCTACGGGCGTTGGCGATGAAAACATTCTGACTATGTGCCTTATTTTCCTCGCAGCAGGCGCCTTCTCCGGTGCTGTGCGCGCCGCAGGTGGCGTGGAAAGCACTGTAAACCTGGGCCTTTCCATCTTGCCGGGTGGCATGGCAGTAGCGGGACTTTTTGTTATTGGCTGCTTTATTTCCATATCCATGGGTACTAGCGTGGGTACGATTACGGCGCTGGCTCCCATTGCTGCCGGCATCAGTGAGAAGACTGGCTTTTCCATGGCCATTTGCGCCGGTGCCGTGGTCTGTGGCGCCATGTTTGGTGACAACCTGTCCATTATTTCCGATACCACCATTGCCGCCGTCAAAACCCAAGGCTGCGACATGCGGGACAAATTCCGTGAGAATTTTAAAATTATCCTGCCTGCTGCCTTCATTACTCTGGGCCTCTTCCTGTTCCTGGGACAGACCGGAGAATTTCATGTGGAGGGCAGCCTTGATTACAGCCTGATGAAGGTTGTGCCCTACTTGGTGGTTCTGGTAGGCGCTATTATCGGCATCAATGTTTTTGTAATTTTAATCACCGGCACCGTGCTCAGCATGGCTGTGGGCCTAGCTACAGGCACCTTCACCGCCAGCAAAATGTTTGCCCATGTGGGTGCAGGCATCTACTCTATGTACGATATTACTGTAATTTCCGTTATAGTGGCTTGCATCATCACCTTGGTTAAGGAGCACGGCGGTATCGATTTCGTCTTGAACTTTATCAAGAGCCGCATTAGCGATGAAAAGGGTGGAGAGCTGGGTATTGCAGCCCTGGCCCTGCTGGTGGATGTGTGCACCGCCAATAACACTGTGGCTATTGTTATGGCAGGCCCCATTGCCAAGGACATTAGCACTGATTTCGGGGTAACGCCCCGTCGCAGCGCATCACTGCTGGATATGTTTAGCTCCATGGGGCAGGGCCTCATTCCTTATGGCGCCCAGCTTTTGGCAGCAGCCAGCCTTACTAAGCTCACTCCCTTTGATATTATCCCTTACTGCTTCTATCCCCTGCTGATGGGCCTCAGCGGTTTAGTATTTATATTTATCAAAAAGAGAACTGTATAATGCATAGGAATGCGAAAGCATATTTTTGTCCTCACCCCCAATTCTGTATTTTTATTTTACCATTAACAAAAGCACTACCCGTGATTTAAAATCCAAAGGTAGTGCTTTTGTTATATCATGATTTATCTAATTGCAGAAGCTTCTGCACGTTTGAATTTCTGCAAACCTTATTGAGCAGCTCCTTGTCCACTACCGCTAAAAAGTTTGCCATTTCCTTCTGGCTCTGAGCCTTTAACTGCTTCAAAAGCATAGTGTCTCTGCGCTTGCGCTCAGCGTGTTCTACAGGATAGCCTGTGCCAAAGGGGCCTTCAAAGAGAGCCTTTAAAGTATAGCGCAAATTGAGCTCTCCTGCCCAACCATGCCACCCAACAAAAAACCCTCTCAGCCGTAGCCGAGAGGGTCTTTTAAGCGAGAGTATCAATAATGCTTAGGTTATTTTATCTTTTTTTGAAGCCGCATTTCGGGCAAACGCCGTTTTCAAGAGCAATGCCGCACAGCGGGCAACGGTCAACAGATTCTTTAACGGCATATTCTTCAGAAGCTACATTGACACCGCTAGTAAAGGTAATCTTAGCAATGTTCAGCTTATCCTTCAGCAATGCATATACCATCTTAATCATGCCTTCAACAGTCATGGTTTCCTTGGTAACCACGATGCGGCAGTCAGGATAAGCGGTGCACAGCTCATTGGAGAAAGCCACACCCTTCATGGTGTTTTGCGGATGTCCATTCTTAATGCCTTGCTTTTCGTATACGTCGAGGATAGCAGGCAGCAGCGGGTCGTCCTGACGGAGAACGAGAGCGTGGTCAAAATTCTTCAATACATCCCAAGCAATTTTTTGGATCTCATTGCACGGGAATACCATATTAACGCCTGCATTTACGGTATCCTCTACTTCAATAGTCAAAGTGCCGGTGTGGCCGTGAAGATATTGAGCTTCACCCTTAAAACCATAAAAACGATGTGCATACTGTAAATCAAATGTAGTTTGACTCCTCATTTCCTTGACCTCTTTTCAATTATATTTCTGAACGCTAGCTGCGTTTAGAGCTTTGTTATCCCTTCCAATGGATAATACTTCTTTATTAATATAATATACCAAAACTTACTTTCTGTCAAGATATTTTGATAAGAATTATTAGTAAATAATTTTTCTACATCGTTTCTATTAAAACCACCTCCCACAACCAAGAAATACCTTATTATTTTGCGTATAGAAGGGTTACATACTTTAGACGAACACGCCCTTTTATGATATAATAATAACTAATTATTGGCATGCTTTAAGGATAATATCTTTTAGTTTCAAATAAGTTTAAAAAATGATTTGTGCTAGCTTTAGCTTATACGAAAAAGAGGTGAAGATAATTGACTAATGAAGAAATTAGGGATTACTTAAATGAACGCTGCCTAGCTAATGAATTTGCCAAAAACTGTGGGATGCGTATTGATGACGTTAAGAAGCCACACATCATTATGTCCATGCCCATTACGCGAGCCTTAACCAATATTTACGGCATTGCCCATGGCGGGTCCCTGTCCACCTTGGCCGATACCTGCATTGGCCTCACCTGCTTTGTTTATGGCAAACGGGTTGTGACTGTGGACATGACCATGAACTTTTTAAAGGGCTTGCGGGAGGGCGAGCGTGCCATAGCCACCTCCACCATATTGCACCATGGTCGCACCACCTTTATGGGGGAAGCAATTATTACTAACGAAAAAGGCGAGCTGATGGCCAAATGCAGCGCCACCTTCTTTGTGATTGCCGATAATCTTGATTTGCCTGAGCACTGGTAAAAAAGAGCAGCCCTTAACAGGAATTTTTGATTTACTAATAAAAAGCACACTATCGTAGCGGTTACGCTCACAATAGTGTGCTTTTATTAGTATATATACTTGAGGGGACGTATTTTAGAAGGCAGGCTCAATGGTGCCTTTATATTTATCGGCAATGAACTTGCGTACAGAATCGGATTGATAAGCTTTTACAAAGGCTTTGTATTCTGCTTTATCCTTGTCCTTGTTGCGAGCAGCGATAATCATCACAGCCAAGGGCTCATCCTTAGATTCCAAGAAAATATTTTGCTTTTTAACATCAAGACCACCGCTCATAACATAGTTCATAGTGATGGCTGCTGCATCAACATCCTGCAAGCTACGAGGCAGTTGAGCTGCTTCCAGCTCTTTGATAACAATATGCTTGGGGTTTTCGGCAATATCCTTCGGAGTAGCCTTCATGCCCAAGCCAGCCTTCAGCTTAATAATGCCAGCACGCTCTAAAAGCATCAGCCCACGACCACCATTAGTAGGATCGTTCGGGATAGCAATAGTAGCGCCATCAGGAATATCCTTAACATCATGCACTTTATCGCTATAAATGCCCATACGCATCAAAATAGCCTTGCCCACGGGCACCAAATCGGTTTTGTTTTGCTTGTTAAAGTTATCCAAGAAGGGCTTATGCTGATAGCTTACAAGGTCAATTTCGCCATCGGCCAAGGCTTTATCAGGGGTAATGTAATCAGAAAACTCCACAACCTGTACCTTAAGGCCATTTTTAGCTGCTTCCTTGGCCGCTGCTTCCACTACCTCGGCATGGGGGCCGGCAGTAGCGCCTACCTTAATAGCAGCTTCCTTTTTGGCATCCTTGCCACCGCACCCAGCTGCCAAAAGGGTTACGATAGCAAGCGAAAATACTAACAGTTTTTTAAGCATAATCTCTAGCTCCTTTCAGTATTATACATACTGTAAAATTTATAACACCTATAATACCTCTAGGTTAACTAGATGTCAATAGTTTTTTCTCACTTTCAAAGAAAAAATCTACTAATCCAGTAGTTTTATAAACTTTTTAACAAATCCGTTATTCGAGAATGACTTAACAGATGCTTATTTGGGTACTGTCAATAGTTTTGTAGAAGCTTTATTTGATAAATCAACTATGCTGCTTTCCATAGTACTACTCCGTCTTTTGCTACATTCTTAAAAAAGGGCAACACATTACCCCATTTCTGAAGCTCCTCATCTTGTATATCCACTATAGAAAAAACTTTATTATACACTACCCTTTACAATAGCAGGCAACAATCTTTTCTAATATAGGGTAATCGGCTGGAGCCCAATCCAAAGTGTGCATATCTTCTGGCAGCATCCATTTGGCATCCACGTGCTCTTTTACAACGAATTTGGGATGAGCCAATTTGCATAAATAACAGTGCATAGTGATGGCAAAATCTGGATAGGTGTGGTTGATGGTCATAAAATAGTCCTGTTCAGAAATGTTGATATGCATATCCATTTCTTCCCGCAGCTCACGCTCCAGAGCGGTATGGTTGTCCTCACCAGCTTCCACCTTGCCACCAGGAAATTCATATTTAAAGCTTACATATTCGTATTTACTGTGGCCACGCTGCATACACAGAATCTTACCCTCGTGCTCGATAATAGCAGCCACTACCTCTAAATGCTTCAATTTACTCGCTCCCTTCGTGATAAAAGAAACATACTCTGAAAAATTATAGCAGACAATAATAATATTCATGTAGCCAAATTCTTGTTCGCAGGCAGGAAAATAACCAGCACAAGTAATCCTTTACCTTATATAGCAAAATACTTTTAAGTCAATTCTTTAATACCACATGATTTTAGATAACTATATATTTTATCATAATACCTAAAATCTCTCGTTGCGTCTTCTTCTGGATCCGTACCTTCTGGCACAAATATTACCATACCTTGGCGAGCTCTGGTAAGCAATACTCGGTAAGAATTAACCAAATAACGTTGTTGCTCTGGCTTGTTCCTTCTATTCCAATTGGTTCCCCTAAAAGAATAGTGCTCCCAATTACAATCATCTGCGGTGCGTCTCAAATCAGCATCCCAGCATACAATAGACCAATCTATTTCCAAACCTTGCACCTTAAATTCGCTAGCAACTATTTCCAGCTTATTCGATGAACGCAAATCATCACTTGGAGCTAAAAACCAATTAACCACATCTATGTCTTTCATAACATAAATACCTTCTGGTTTTAATCTTTGGGCACTGCTACAAGCCAATACTCCTGACCTTTGGCTGCCCCTAACCTGTTTCCTAACCCATTGCTTAGCCTTTTTATAATCTCTCGTCAAGTATATTGGGTACTTTGCAAAAATACACTCATATATCTCTTTTGCCTGTTGCGGTCGATTATCCAACAATGCATCTATGAACTCACATTGTTTATTAGCACGGAATGAACGAATAGATGTCTTCAGATGCAGGTTTTCTACTGGATGACATCTGCCACATTTTTCTATCATAATCTTATCAATATTTTTATCTTCTACTTGTCCAAATATTTCAGGAGAATAGAACATTTCCCACTCAGAAAAATCTTCAATTCCGCATCTAAACCATTCGTTAATTCCTACCTCACCATCATATATATCCTGACCTAAACCAACGAGACAAATTACAACAGCCCAATCCTGATGACGATCCATTATTTGATATAATAAATGCGGTTCACTAATGTTGAATTTAGGATCCTTCTCATGCTTTTTATACATTTTCTCTTTATTCCAAACACGTTGAGCCTCATCGAATATCAATATTTTTTCAGCAGTTGGTGCATTATGCTTAGAATTATCCTCCTTAAAGGCATAGCTGCTCTGAATCAATGCTTCAATTGCCACTTGCGTATTTTTAGCGTACTTCTTAGTAGCTTGAGTACTCTTTTTAAGTGCAGCACGTAAAACCTCTACCAATGGCCCATTACCAGATAAATATACACTAAGATTATCTGAGCCCTGCTCCAGGTTTTGCGCTACTATATTTAAACCAACTAAAGTTTTACCCGCCCCTGGCACACCAGTAACAAAGCAGACGCATTTCTTGCCTGTTTTTTTTGCATAATTAATAATCTCACTAATTCTTTGCTCACAAAGATTAATGTTCTCCTGCCCAGCCTCAGATTGAGCTATATCCGTAAGACTATGAGAACTATAAGCCTCAATAGCAGCTGCAATTATAGTAGGAGTAGGATAATACGGCGAATTAAACCATTTTTCAAAATCTATAACTTTATCCTCACCATATTTATCGCAAAGTTGCGAAACCTTAGGCAGCAATGTTTCGATATTCTCTCTTTGTAGAAAAATTTGTTTGTCAGGATAATGACCTAGGGACTGCTCCTTAGGATATCTATCTGCATGAGTAGCTATTAAAATGGGGCAAACATATAAGTCTTCCGATTCTTTATGGAAATTTTTAATATCTATTGCATAATCCTCAGCTTGTTGAGCATCCTGTGCAGTAAAAATATTCTTACCATTCTTAAACTCAAGAGAAAAAACCATATGCCGAATCAATAAAATTACATCAATCCTTTTCCCTAGCCTTACTATATCGTATTCAAAAATTATATCTCCATCCATACCACAGGCATCTAAGCGACGCTGTAACTCTACAATTTGGTTTTCCCAAGCATTTGACTGCTCTTTATTCACATCGAAAGCATGCTTAACAAGCTGACCAACGATGTTAGTAGAACTATCTTTAATAAAGCTGGGTATGGAGTTATAATAATATGCCTTACCTTCCTTAGTAGAAAATGTATATTTACCCATAGTTACGGCATCCTTTCTAAGCTTTATAATACTTTTAAATATATTATACACCGAACTAAGGTTAAATACATCACATTAATTCACATGACATTTTACTCAAACTCTTCTTCACTCACAACAGTTATCGGCACAACTTCAACAAAATAATCCTTGTTCACGGCCTCAAGCTTGCTGTTACTTTCATCCAATAGCTGTTCTAATAAAGCTTCATTTTCAACATCACATTCTGTAATATGTCTACCAAGTATTTTTGATAAAAGCATTGCTGCATCACCAGCAGTGGCCTCATATTCATCGCTTTCTAAGGCTAATTCTTTAGAAAAATCTTCGCCAATATATTTTAAACAAGAATATTTTTCGTTTTCTGCAATTCCCAATAATGTTAAATACGTAGGATTATAAGCATGAACATAATAATGCGTCTCTTCTTCTGCCAAGAAAGCAAAGTCTATGCGTTCTGCGCCATTCAAATTGCCATATAATTTATCTAAAACAAATCGCCACATTTTAGGCATTTCCACCCAAGCCGTATATGCAACAGCAGTAAAATAATGATATTCCTCTACAGCAGTTGTATTGAGCTTACCATGTTCTATCTCTCTTACTTCATCCAGTGTTCCTCGATAACGCAAAATATCATCAACCTTTGCCAAATCAATTCCTGCATTAACAAGTATATTACCTAACCAAGAAGAGCTGCCTTCCCATCCCTCAGGCCATAACGAAGGACTATTTAGCCATTGACAAAGCTTGTCATGAAAATCTTTAATTATACACTCTTCACGAGCATAGAATACATAATCTGTTCTAGTCCAATTAGGCATTTCTTATCCCTCCAAAGCGCTTTTAATCATATTATACCGGAAGATACTCTTTCTGTCCGGCCCTACGCTTCCACAAACCAAAGCCCTCTAACCTCAAAAATAGCGCGTTGCCTTCCGCAAATAGTACACAAATAACGTGTGCCAAAACCACCTGTTTTCAACGCAGGTGCTTGTCTTATATCTAGAATTTTATCAATTTCAAATTGTCGGCCATCTGGCCACAAGATAGTCCTTGGCAGCACTTTACCATTGGCCTTATGTTCTACTAAAACGTCTAAATGAATTCTGCCCACAAACACCACACCTTTCTATAAAAATTATGTTTGTTAATATTATAATATGTTCTTTTTAATTTGGCAAGCAAAATCGCAAGGAAGTCATCTAATGCCTCTACTATAAGCATGTCTAACCGATGTGGCAGAACCCGTCTACATTCGTCGCGAATAAGCTGCAGAAAAGCAATTATTCTTTGGATAGCGTTTTGTTTATAGCTAGCTCCTCTCCACACCGCATAGCCATTAATTTACACTAGGGCAGAGAGTGCAGACTAATCACATTTTGTCTTTTATATAACTACAAATATAGTAGAAATTAATTACTCCCGTGAATATACCAAAAAAAAATGTTTGCTATTAACTAAAAGAGCTTTAGCAAAAACACCAGAAAAAATAAGCGCCCCGACGTAGCGAGAAATATGATTACCACAATCATCACTCGCTACCGCCGAGGCGCTTCCGCATACCTGCCTTCTTTATACAAATCAAAGGGCCGCCAAGCATCCTTAGCTAGTATTATTAAAGTCTAATGTGCCACTAGAAACTGCTCCATTGCTCTCTCAACAAGGCAATTTAAGGAAATATTATTTTCAATAGCATATATTGCTGCCTGCTTATGCAAGTCAGCAGACACTCGCACATTGAAGCTACCTTTATATGCTCTTTCAGGCTCCACACTATTATCTGCACAATATGCCAGATAATCATCTACTACTCCATGAAAATCACCAAGCAGTTCTTCGGCATTCGTGCCCTCATATGATAATAAGGTTTTAATCCCCAACACTTTCCCAAAAAAAACCTTATCCTCTACAGAAAATTCCACACTACCTGTATACCCTTTATACTCCATAGTATTTTTCATATGAGTCCCTCCTGCTTTAACACATCAATCACTTGCTTTATTTGGTAATCCAATAGTTCTTTCCGCTGGTGAGGCTTATACAACATTATTGAAGCATATTTATCATTAATAAACATTACTCTAGAGCCACTAGTGCGCCCCTTATCATACCGTTTATAAGCAAAATATCTTAAAAGTGTTTCTATTTCCGAAAAAGTAAAATCCTTAGGATGGCTTAACAGCCTTGCTATTAATTTTTCTTTTTGCCCCATTATTCCTTGCCTCCTTTAATTATATCACCAAAGCCAATAATTGCAACTATTCTTAGTTGCAATTGGTTTTCCTATAACAAAAAAGCACCTGTCAAGCTCTGACAGGTGCCAACCGAACCGCACGCCCGGGCAGAAGCTCCTCACACGCACCAAACCGTGCCTGCAAGGCTACCGCTGCAACTATACATATTATACAACTTTTCTCTATTTTACACAGTTATTTACATTACAAACAAATTGTAACATTTTTATTCGTACAAAAAACACCCTACAGCGACCACCAACGCATCGGCCACCACAGGGTATTTCCATTTTTTACCTTTCTGTCTTTTATACAACTACAAACATGGTATAATTTTATCCCTCGTGAACGTTACCAAAAAGAACGTTCGTTATAAATTGCAAAAAAGCGCTTTGGCGTTTTTATGATTTTATCAGTTATAACTGATAAAATTGGTGATTTCAGGTATTTTATCAGTTATATCTGGCAAAATTCCCTTTCCTCATTGTGTTTCAGTTATAAAAATGCTATACTTTTTGTATGATGTAAAGGAGGAGTCCCTATGCCCTATGTAAACATTAAAATCACCCGTGAAGGCAACGTAACCCCTGAGCAAAAGCGCCAGCTCATCGAAGGAGCGACCAACCTTTTACACGATGTATTAGGTAAAAACAAAGCTACAACAGTCGTAGTCATCGACGAGGTGGACACTGATAACTGGGGCATCGGCGGCGTCCCCGTAACGGAAATCAGAAAACAAAAAAAATAAGAGCAATAGCCAAAAAGCACACTACCTAAGCCTTGAGCTAAGTAGTGTGCTTTAACTTTTATATAATTGTTCGGTTCAGCAAAAGCTTCAGTAATTACTCCGGAATTACTCCTGCGGGGCAGGCTTATCAGCATCCAGCTCCTGCAGCAAGCGGTCCAAGGCGCTGCCGTTTTCGTCATCTGGTGGCAGCAGCATATCCTCGGGTTCCTGCACCACCTCCACCTTCAACTCCAAGCCAAAGGTCTTCTTAAACCAACTCATATGCCCCTGAATCTGGTGCATTTCAATGGTGGGGATGTGCTCAGCGTGAATGGTCAAAATAGCGTTCTTTTTATTAAAGGTAGCCGTCAAGCCGTGCACCATGCGCATTTCCGAATAATCCAGGCTCTCGGCCAGCGCCAGCATCAAGGCCAGCTTATTAATCAGCTTCCAATTGCTCTCCGTCAGCATCTCCTTATAAAAGCGCGATTTAAAATAGTTTTTGGACACGCCATTGTGCCAACCAGCTACCGCACTAGTAATAATTTGCTCCTTGTGCGTGAGGCCAAACAGCTTCGCATTTTGAATCATATACGCGCTGTGGCGGGCATGGCTATAAAAATTGATGGTGATGCCAATATCGTGCAGCAATGCTGCCGTCTCCAAAAGACGCCGATTGTTTTTGCGCACCTTGTGCAGCTCCATCCAACCATCGAACATAGCCAAGGCCAGCTTGGTGATATGGCGCGCATGGTTGGTATCGCTTTCGAACAAGCGCAGGGTGTTCTCGCGGCTGCGCTCCAAAATATTCTTGGCGATAATGGGCACATTATTCGATTTAGAATAATAATCGTAAAAAAGGC
>ULNX01052263.1_pt1 | contig 12086 bp, 7 predicted proteins | sample 1952061 | NCBI WGS metagenome assembly ULNX01 (sample SAMEA4835588, study PRJEB28245) | human gut metagenome | biome: gut microbiome; material: fecal sample | place: Denmark | collected 2008 | reverse complement strand
TATGCGGATCAGGAGTTGGATTGTGTTCATAACCCTGCAAAAAGCGTGCATATCTGGCGGATATATATTAGGAAAAGAACAGGAGTTAAATGCATTTTCTCTCGAAGCGTTAACCTTAAACAAGCCCACTCTTCGAGAGAAAGGATTTTACAAGCTTATTCCACAGCCTTTTTATAACGCAACAATGCTTCTAAGAAATAATAATCGGCATAAGAAAGCGGTACATCTACTTCGCTATTTTCCGGAAGATTACCGACACTATGCTTTAGAATAAAATTACAGTTAGTTCCCGGTTCAGCAAGATAATGAGGTGAAGCTAGAGTTCGAAGTTGTTTTTCAGCTATTGAGAGATAATTTTGTCCTGTTTTCTCATCTGTAACAAAACCACTCAGCTCTACAAAAGCAGAGGCCATTATTGCACCGGCTGAAGCATCGCGATATTCATTACCGTTAGGAGCATCAAAGTCCCAATAAGGAATACCATCAACCGGAAGACGTGAAAGAAGCATATCGGCAATATTTTCTGCGTGTTCCAAATACTTTTCATCTCCGGTCATGCGAAACATCATTGTATAGCCATAAAGTGCCCAGGCTTGCCCTCTCCCCCATGATGATTCATTGGCATAACCCTGTACTGTTTGCTGGCTACGCACATGTCCATCTTCAGGATCATAATCTACCAGATGATAAGAAGAATAATCTTTACGGAAATGATTTTTAAGGGTAGTATTTGCATGTGTACGAGCTATATATTCCAAAGTATCATTATCAAAGGTTTTCGATGCAAACATCAGCAATTCCAAATTCATCATATTATCAATGATAACAGGGTATTTCCAACCACGGCGCAAGAAATCCCAGCTTCGGGTTACTCCAGTTACAGAACTAAAGCGGGTCGCCAATGATTGTGCCCCTTGATAAAGAACTTTCTTATAATCTTCATTTCCCGTGAGACGAAAACCATTACCATAACTACAATTTAACTGGAAACCTACATCATGGTCATTGGTTACGTATTGAATAGGATCCAGTTTCAACGTATTCTTTTCGGCCAATGTCTTCACGGCTTCATTTTGAGTATACTCATAAATATACCAGAGTGAACCGGGATAAAACCCGCTACACCACCAATAAATTGTCGAAGATTTGAATGTACTGTCCGGAGCTATGGACTGCGGTAAAGTAGTACTTTCCAAACGAGTATCCATTGTCAAATACTGCTATTCAGCAACGGTAAATACACGTGCCGTCAATGCATCCATTGATTCCTGTTTCGAACACGAAACAAGGAAACCAATTAAACTTAATAAGAGCCATTTCTTTTTCATAAATCCTTTTTATAATTTAATTAACAAATAATTCATCTGATAAGATTTAATGTCACTTTCAACAAATTCTTCCGGTTTGCAGGAAGATAAGTTTCAAAACCTACACGCATACTTCCCGGATTAGGTTCATCAAAAACATGGAGGGGGGCATTTGACCAAAGTTTCATTTCAACATCATCCGGTGCAGCCACGGTAAGCAACATTCGGTGTCCATCCTTAGCCAATTCTATTTGATTCTTACCGATGATTTTTGCTTCAGCCGGTGTTACCATAATCCAAGTTACCAAAGCCTCTTTTTCTCCCGTAACCAGTTCATCTTTCACAATCAGATCATCTTCTTCATTCAGATAAATGATGCGGACAACTTTTTCCATATCATCAGCAAAAACGCTTGTAAGATTTACTTCTGCCCCTTTCCTATCTTCACTTTTATATATTCTGCTTATGGGAGCATAACTATTCACTAAATGCCGCTTATTATTTATCGTAAGCGTATTATGTGCCATATTACCAAGACGGAACACTTCCCACCGTTGGCCTTCTTGAAACTGATCCCATAAATTTACTCCTCTACTCTCCAAACTTAAATAATTTTGCATACCGAGATCTATCCCCCAGCGTATTCCCTCCCTTTCATAAATAAACGAACCGGCATCCATATGCGCATGAGAAGTTAAGGGAGAACCTCCTTTTACGGCCAGATAGCTATCTTTTTTACTATTCCATCCGCCACGATAAATAAAAACCGGTGTCTTTCCACCATTATGCCAAAAACGACAGGAAGGCGGTTGTATATTACTCAAATCCTGATGAGCACAAAAAATCAACAGACAGGGCAATAAACGATCTTCTGCAAAACTAACTGAAGGATCCTCTAAATATTGATTTTCTAACCATAGTAAAGATAAATCCCCCATTTTCTTAGCAAACCAAAACATCATCATATTACATCTCACTCCATTAACAGCATCCGAAAAATTAAAGTATTCGCCACTTGGAGCTGTCATAAATTCCATAAAGCGAGCTGATTCCAAAAAACCGGGATATTCGGATAGCCCGGCATCTGTCCCCAATGCACTTTCAAGGGCAGCAATAAGTAACACCTGAAAACTGGTACCATATCCCCAATAATGAAAGCCCTCCGGATATCCTCCATCCGGTCCATAAGCCACTAAAGCTTTAGGATTAGTCAACAAGCACTTCTCTATAATTTTTTTTGCCTTATCCGGCACATCCTCAAAAACTGCAAGCGCACCACACAATAAACCACCATTACAAACAGAATTCCAGTTAGATACCGCTCTGTAAAACCATTCATCAGGAGCAGCGGCATCCAGACCTTTTTCTACAATTGCGTCACGTACTATAGAACGTATTTCCGGTTCCAAATACTCATAAAGCCAATCATAACCTATGGATAATGCTAACACCATTTCTCCCACGTCCAAAAAGTGAGATGGATTCCAATCTGGAAAACGGCTTACCGAAAGCATTTCTTGTGTCGCACGATAAGCATACTTTTCTTCCTTCGTCATGCGATAGGCATATGAAAGATAGAAAATCCGTTTTAATGCCAAACGGGAAACACCCAGCAACCGCTTCCCTTCCATAACTCGTTCCGCCATTTGTTGAATGAGTATCTCATCAGATTCTTTCAAAATACGCTCATGAACCTTCAATAACGATGGGAAGCATGTTATTGACCTCTTCACAGCTTCTTCTCCTCCTTGCGTTAATAATAAACGAGGATGAGGGTTCATTCTTTCATAATCCAAAGACTGCGCACACAGCACTAAAGAATAAAAAACTAAAACTGACAATAAGATTGTTCGCTGTAGACGAGGTTTACAAAAAAGGAATAAATATATCATCATATTAATTACTTAAAAGTTCAACAACATGACAAATATCACAATATTATAGAATAATATAGAATCATTATCTGCAAAATCGACGGGAACGTTTTCCTTAACTAAAGCTAACCATCTTTCTGTGCAAGGTATGCAAAAGTATGTTTTTATATAGGAATAATCAACTATATAACAAGCTATTAACATTAAAAACCTACAAAATCGTTCCCGATGATTTTCATCATTCTTTGCATAAGTTATCATATTATTTCAGAGATTTGCATGTGTAACTCAATATATAACATAAAACAAATCTAAAATGAGCAGAATAGAAACAACATTATTATCCAGCAATTTTGAGGTTGAAAATCATAAAGTTGCAATCAGTAAAAGCCTAATAAATATCTAAATACTAATTATTATTCAGTTATATGAAAAACAATTTATCACATCCATGCATGTGGCAGCAAGGTCACACACGATGCTATCGTCTGGCCCAATCAGTAGTTCTGACTGCTTTGTTGGGCATTGGCACAGTACAAGCTGGTCAGCCCTTTATTACGACATCCCTTTCAACGCAGATTCATAGTGTTGCTATGGAACAACAAACGGGCAATATATCAATAAAAGGGCATGTAGTAGATAACAAGGGAGAAATCCTTATTGGCGTTACTGTCATGGTAAAAGGTACCAATAACGGTGTCATCACAGATATGAATGGTAACTTTACCATTACCGCAAAAAACGGCCAAACACTGGTTCTTTCTTATATCGGATACAAAGATGTGGAAGTCAAAGTGCAGCAAAGCAATCTGAACATTACAATGCAGGAAGACGCTCAAGCACTTGACGAAGTTGTAGTTATCGGATATGGTACAGCTAAAAAGAAGGATTTAACCGGTGCTATTTCAAACATTCGTCCGACCGACTTAAAAGCAGAAATGCCCCGTAATATGCACGACTTATTGCGTGCTAATGCTGCCGGTCTGAACATCTCAGTCAACAACGAAGCAAAAGGTGGCGGCGACTTCCTTATACGTGGTAAAGGTACTTTAAAAGCCGGTTCACAACCGTTACTTGTTGTAGACGGAGTTATTTATAATGGCGAACTTAGCGAATTGAACCCCAACGACATCATTTCAATCGACGTACTGAAAGATGCCAGTTCTGCTGCTGTATATGGTGCAAAAGCAGCAAACGGAGTCATTGCTATCACTACACAGAAAGGTATAGCAGGCAGCAAGCCTGTGATTAACGTCAATACAAGTTGGGGATTAGTCACTCCTATTAAGAGCCGCAAACTCAGAAACGCCGAGCAATTTCTTGATTTCCGTCAAGCATACGAAATCGGTAGGCAAACGGATGAATACCTTGAACAATATCCGGGAATGTATACCGATCCAAGGAAGCTTAATGGAATAGATAAAGTAGACTGGTACAATTATGACCAGAAGGATAAAGTTACGTCTGTATCAGAAGAAGAACTAATAACGAAATGGTTGTCACGTCTGGACCTATCTACCCCTGAAATCAATAATTATTTCAATGGTAAACTAACCAATTGGCAAGATTTGATGTTAAACAATGCAGTACAACAAAACTACAACGTCAGCATTAGCAAAAAAGGTGAAGATTACCAATACTATTGGTCCATTGGCTATATGGACAATGAAGGTATCAAAGATGGTGATGCGTTTAGCCGTTTCACTACCCGCCTGAATCTGGAATCCAATGTCAGCAAGTATATCACAGTGGGATTGAATATGAACTTCTCCAGCCGTGACGAAAGTGCTATTGCTGTCGATACTAAAGCTTTGACATGGTTTTCTCCGTATTGTAGTAATGATGTTAACAATCCAGAAAGTGCTAACCAGCACTATCCTAATGGTTCAAACACCATCGCCAACCCATTCTATGACCGTAAATATACAGATAAGAAACAGGTATACATGAATCTGGACGGAACTATCTACGGACGCCTGAATTTACCATTCGGTTTCTCTTACCAGATGAACTTTACTCCGCGCTTGGCCTGGAACGAAAGTTTTGAGCACAAATCAGCCAAGAATGATGCTTGGGCAGGAGAAGGTGGTTCCTCCTTCCGCCAGCATAATAAAGCCTTCAACTGGCAGGTAGACAATGTCTTCAACTGGAAATATGAATTCTTCGATAAACATAAAGTAGAAGCTACTTTCCTAGTCAACGCCGAAAAATCACAAAGTTGGATGACTAAGAGTACTAACAAAGGATACAATCCGAGTGACGCGTTAGGCTATCATGGTATCCACTTGGGCAACAATCCTACTGCATTGAGTACTGACCAATACACTACTGGTGATGCTTTGATGGGACGTCTTTTCTACTCCTTTAGCAATAAATATATGTTGACTGCTTCTGTTCGTCGTGACGGTTACTCAGCTTTCGGTATGATGAACCCACGTGCTACATTCCCTGCCGTTGCTTTGGCATGGGTATTCACAGAAGAAAAATTCATGAAGAAAACCTCCTCATGGCTAAGTTATGGTAAATTACGCTTCTCTTGGGGTGAAAATGGAAATAGAGACATTGGTATCTATGCCGCTCTCGCAGAACTGACTTCTAATCCGACTTGTTGGATCGATGGAAGTGGTAAGTTTTATACCACAACTTATACATTGAACCAAAAAATGCCAAATAGCAAGTTAAAATGGGAACGTGCTAAATCATATAATATAGGTTTGGACTTCGGACTCTTCGGAGATATTTTAAGTGGTTCTATCGAAGTATACAAGAAAATGACCAATGATTTACTAATGGACCGTGCCATTCCACCTATCACTGGATTTAGCAAAGTATTGAGTAATATGGGACAACTCCAGAATACAGGTTTTGAATTAACATTGAATGCCAACATCATGAGACGCAAAAACTTTGAATGGAGTGCTACAGGCAACTTTTCACTCAACCGCCGTAAGATTAAGCACTTGTACGGTAACATGAAGAATATTCTTGATGCTGACGGTAATATCATCGGTCAGGTGGAAGACGATGATATCACTAACAAATGGTTTATTGGTGAGGACCCAGACCGCATTTGGGATTATATAGGAGATGGTGTATGGCAACAAGATGAAGCTGAAGAAGCTGCAAAATATGGTTGTCAGCCGGGTGACTTTAAATATCTGGACCTCAATGAAAATGGGAAATTGGATCAGGATGACAAGAGACATCAGAAATATACGACTCCCCGCTTCCGCTGGACATTACGTAACAATTTCCAATTGTTCAACGATTTGGATGTTTCATTCATGTTATACTCTTTATGGGGACACCATGGTTCATATGCTGATGCCGCCAACAATAACTTCGATGCTTCTATCAGTTGCAGTTACGATCAGCCTTACTGGACACCGGAAAATCCGATTAATGACTATGCACGTATCGGTTCAAAGAATTTAGGAACACATTATGTAAACAAGTCATTTATCCGTTTGGACAATATCACAGTTTCATATCGCCTGCCACAAAAATGGACAAAAGTTGTGGGTATCCAAGATTTACGCTTCAACGCATCCATTCATAATGTAGCAGTCTTTGCTCCTCATTACGACGGCTGGGATCCTGAATCAAACAGCCCAATGGGAAGAACATTCAATTTCGGTATTAACTTTACACTCTAATTTGAAAGAACAATGAAAAAGAACAGAATATTCAAAACTATCAGTGGTGCCGCTTTATGTACGGCACTACTAACCGGATGTAGCGAAAGCTGGTTGGAACCTAAACCCCTCTCTTTCCTCACTCCTGAAAATGCATACGTTGATGCTGACGGTCTGCTCACTTCTCTGGCAGCAGCCGAGCGTTCCATGCGTCATGAATACTTTGGAAACGGAAGTGGATATACTTGTGAACTTATCTTCTCCGACCTCTGCATCAGCGGAACGACTGATAAAGCAGGCCCCTTGCAGGATATGGATCGCCAATTAATGCCGGATGCGAACTTTAATAATGCAGAAAACTCCTATTTGACATCACATAACTGGGATGAGAACTGGAATCAAATAAAATATACGAATGTAGTACTTTCACGTATGAAAGATACAAAATTCGTGAATGAAGCTGAAAAGAACAAAGTATTAGGTACAGGTTACTTCCAACGTTGTTACAGATACTGGCGACTAATCAACCAGTTCGGGGATGTCCCCTTCATTGATGTCGAAGTCACATACCCACGGTATGATTTTAATACATGTGACCGTTGGAGCATCTTGCGTCGTATGAAAAAAGAACTGGAATTTGCATACCAATGGGTACCCGAACAAGTAGACCGTGGACACACCACAAAATCGGCCTGTGGCGTACTGTTGATGAAAGTCTATATGTCATTGGGAGAATTCGACAATGCTATCAAAGTTGGAAATGAAATCGTAGCTAAACACCCACTGATGGTCAACCGTTTTACTTCCACTAAAAACAATCATCCCAACCTGATGTTTGATCTGCATAGCGTAGAAGCCAAAAGTGATCCGGCCAACACAGAAGGTATATTATATGGTGTATCCGAACCGAATAATGCCAGTGGCACAGGTTCTGCAAAAACAGAAATCATGGCTAACTGTGTTCCTATGTGGAATAATAACGTAGTAAAAACTCCGAGTGGTAAAACTGGTTTCGCCGTCACTCCCGACAGCAAAGACGTTACAGCCGGCATTGTGGAAGACGTGAACAAAACATATGGACGAGGCATTGCCCGTGTACGCCCCACCAACTACTTCCAATATACCATCTGGACAGAGAAAGAGAAAAATGACTTACGTGGCCGCTACAACCACGATAGCTGGAGACGTATGGAAGACCTAATTTATAATGACCCGGCCCTGAAGAAAGCTAATGATCCCTGGTATGGAAAGAAGGCAGTAAAACCAGTGAATATGTCTTGCGGTGATTCAATCCGCTGCTGGTTTTCATGGCCGCACTACAAAGTTTATATTCCGGATCCGACAGCAGGTAGCGGTCAATGGAAAGGTGGTTCAAGCCCTATTTACCTGATGCGTAGTGCCGAAGTTTACCTGATGCTTGCCGAATGCTATTATTGGAAAGATAATCTGAGTGAAGCAGCCAATATGCTGAATGTAGTCCGTAACCGTGCAGGCGCCGATCCGCTGACTGCTCAAAACATCAATATCGGTGAAATTCTGAACGAACGTGCACGTGAACTTTATTACGAAGAACATCGTCACATTACATTGGTTCGTATCGCTTATACATACGCACTGACAGGTAAACCTTGTGAAATATTCAACGGACGTACCTACAAAATGGAAAACTTATGTGGTCCAAAGGGAGCCAGCAACTTGAAAGATGCCGGATACAATTTCTGGTTCGACTGGATCAGTCAACATAACAATTTCTATAACAAAGGTGTAAAGAACAGATTTGCTGAATACACCATGAGTGTTCATCACATGTTATGGCCTATTCCTAACAAAGATATCAGAGCCAACACCAATGGGCACATTAATCAAAATAATGGTTATTTAGGTTGTGAAAATAATGTAACTCCCTTGCAGGTACCCGAAGAAGGTCAGTTCATGAAAGATTAATCGTGGATATTCACTTTTATGAAGAATTACCCCTGCCACATATATTTGTAGTAGGGGTAAATTTTATAATTTACAAAGCATAAAGATATGTACAAGCTTTCATATAACATTTCATTTGCCGAATGGAAAAGAAAATGGTTACTATTGTTGATAATCAATTTCTGTATAACACCCATAGAAATGCTGGCAAACTATAAGATTGAATCTTCCAATTATATTTTAAGAATAGCATCCAAAGATAAAGGAAGGTTGCTGTTGCAAAACAAACAATCGGAGACATTAGTACAACTTGGCGAGCTGAAACTTGGCCAGTGGCCTCAACTGGAACTCAAAAACAATTGTAAATATGAAATAACTGAGGTGAATGGGGCAAGTGCCATTCGTATCCATTATTTTTTTCCTCCATCAGTACCGACTTCGATGAAACTTACAGGTACATTCATAGTGCATCAAGACCGGGTGGACGTACAGTATTTGCTTTCAGGAGTTCCCGAAAAGTATAAGGCTGACTGGAAAGGATGTCAGTTCCGTTTCTGCCTGCCCGAAAACGCCGGTACTCAAAAACTTCCGGAAGCCAAATTGGGGATATGGCAGCGGGATGCTAAAGGAGGACTTCCGTTAGAAACAGCCGATGCCAAAATATTCCCGTTTTTGATAAAAAACCGCTTGCTTTGCCTTACTTATGGAGCCGATAACAAAGTCGACTCAAATTGGCAAAGCGAGGACTACAGACATACGATTCTACCTCGTCAAGAAGACGGCAACTATTTCACTCAGTTCTCAATCCTATTTCCTCCTTATGGATGGCCTTACGAAGCTATCAGTGCAAAATGGCAGAAACGTCCATTTGCCTTAACACTCACCACAGAGAAAGTCTATAACTGGTGGGAGGACGCAACTGCTCCAATCGGCGTACAAGCTAAAATCATCAATACGTCACCAGTTCCACAAAAATGCATACTTAAGTATTGGATTCGTGACTATGACGGAAATTACATAGTGAATGACTCCAAAAAATACTTCTTAGAAACAGGAGAAGTACAAGTTCACCCCATTGAATTTACAGCAGACACAGAACGGGAAATTTATTTTGTAGAAGTCTCCGTTGAAGATGAAAACGGAAAAGAACAGATTTTCTCGAGGACAAGTCTGGCTATATTGCCTCCTCATGAGTTTAAAGCCACACCCGATGAAAACATTATGGGGCTTTCAGCCTATTGGGCCATTCCCGATTCCATGAATCTAAAACGTTTATTAAACCGGATGGGAGTCCGATGGGTACGTAACGGAATCACCAGCAGTTTCAAAAACATAGAAGCCACATTTCACAATAACATAGACTGGAAGAAGAAATGGAAAGATACAGAGCGGGAAGAATTGATACGTTCCTTTTTCCGAAAGATTGTGAAGAATGGGAACAAAATATGGGAATTTGGCAATGAACTGAACATGAGTTCACCGGACATTGCCGGTGCCGGTGAAGGCATTGGTAAGGCTAGTTTGGCCGAAGCATATATAGAGTGGTTGAAAGCCATACGCAAAGTTCAAAAAGAAAAAACTGAATGGCAGAACATTCAGATTATCTCATTCGGAATAGCAGGTGCAGATGAGGTCTTCCTGGAAAAGATTGTAGAATTAGGAGGATGGGACTTACTGGACGGAATCGCATTGCATCCGGGCAGAGGTAATTTTACACCTGATTTTCCGGTAATCGCTCCTTGGGAAGATTTCAAGAAGCCCGCTTTCGGATATCAATACTGGAATTATTACGGTTCTATCCGAGTAGTCAAGAACTTCATACAAAAGCATGGAGGCGACAAAGATTTGTACCTCACCGAAATATATGCGCTTGATTATCCCAATCATTCATGGAACGACACCCCTCGCGAGGCGGCGGAGAATTTATTATTATCATATGCGCTTGCAGCGGCAGAGGGAGTAAAGAATGCGCTTTACTATCAGCTATTTAACTCCGTATGGTTCGACCATTTAGGAGTAAATGCCACTAACCGGGAGTATTTCTTTGGGATGATCAACCGAGATTTAAGCTTCAAGCCTTCTTTGATGGCCTTTTGCAACACGGCTGAAGTATTGGATAAAGCCACATTCAAAGGCTGGATACGGATGGACGAAAAGCATCCGTGCAGCAGAGGAATTTTATTTGATACTCCTCGGGGAAGCATGGCTGTACTTTGGGACAGGACAGAAGGAAATATCCTGACTCATCCCAACGGAGATATTTTTCCGGAACCTTGGGTAAGCTCATGGAAAACAAAAAAGAGACTGACATTGCCAAGCAATGTTCCAGAGGTCACCTTACTGAATGCCATCGGACAAAAACAGATAGTGCCTACTACCGATAATCAAGTAACTATAGAATTGACTGGTGCTCCTTGCGTAATATACGGAATAGATGCATCACGAATTCAGCTTTATCATTAATCAAGGATACCATAAAGTTTAAAAGATTAAGAATAATATAAACTATTTACTATGAATACTCAAAAAAAGATTACAGGAATATTGTGCTTCTTACAGTGTTTTGTACTTACGGTGTTGGCTGAAAGTCTTCCTAAAGACACTATCTTCAGATATCTTGCTTCTAAAGCAAATTATGAAGAAGAAAACATTCCGAATTACGACCTACCTAATCCATTGATAATGAAAAACGGAAGCACTATAAATACCCTGAAACAATGGAACCAAAAACGCAGGCCGGAACTACTCCGACTCTTCGAAACGGAAATGTTCGGCAAAGCACCTAAACATCCGAAAGATATGCACTTCAAAATTCTGACAGAAGACAAAAATGCGTTAGGCGGTATAGCTACACGTAAGGAAGTTTCGGTTTACCTGACAAAAAGTGACAAACACTACTTTACAGTCCTCATATATATTCCGAACAAGCGTTCAGGAGCAGTTCCTCTATTCTTCGGATTAAACTTCAAAGGTAACCATACCATCAGCCTAGATCCCGGTATATCCTATCCAACTCCCGAAAAACAAAAAGAATTTTTATGGAAGAGACTGCCTCCCCGAGGCATTGCAGCTGCCCGATGGCCCATTGAGATGCTAATGGAAAACGGATACGCCCTTGCCACTATCTATCGCGGAGACATTGACCCCGATTTTGATGATGCATTTAAAAATGGAGTTCACCCTCTATTCTACAAAAAAGGACAACATCATCCGGCTAACGACGAATGGGGAACCATAGCCGCGTGGGCATGGGCCATGAGCTGTGCGATGAACTATTTCGAAACAGACAAAGATATCAACACATCCCAAGTAGCCGTGTTCGGACATTCACGGCATGGTAAAGCCGC
>ULNX01040547.1_pt1 | contig 12387 bp, 9 predicted proteins | sample 1952061 | NCBI WGS metagenome assembly ULNX01 (sample SAMEA4835588, study PRJEB28245) | human gut metagenome | biome: gut microbiome; material: fecal sample | place: Denmark | collected 2008 | reverse complement strand
CTCTTTCTGTTTACTGTGAAAAACTGACAAATTTATGATCTGTATATTGTAAATTTGACGAAAATGTGGTTTTATAGGATGTAGGGGAACTAGAGACTATTATAAATAAGAAGGGAAATTTTATTATGCCAGTTTTTGATTTTTCAAGCTCGTCAAGCTCATCGAAGGAGCAGGCGAAGCCTGTCTGTACATATACATCATTTCTTTCCGATGCAAAAGAGAAAACACCGGAAGAACCAATCTTAGTGTTAGATAATACGAAACGGCAGTGGTCACATCATGCGTCCGGTATGTTTGCAAATCAGAGTAAGCGGACGGCGTTTGAGTTTAACGATACGGATGGAACATGGTCGGCAGATATTCTGCGCGTGGATGCGCGGTTTATCAGTCTGATCAAATGGCTCGGCGATAACCGGATTCCAATCCGTCTGTCTGGACAGAACATGGAGGATGGCTATGCCGTCTATAAGATCCGGGAGACTGCATATGGCGGTGCGACAAAGTTGTCCGCAGAGGATGGTTTCCTGCAGTTCATGATCGAGCGCCTGCTTGCAAGTAGTGCGGCAGAGGAAGTCGAGGAGGACGAGGACGCGGACGAAGTCGGCGATGAGATGAAGCTCACAAGTCTGCAGAGCATTTCTGATTTCATGATGTGTGCAGGTAAGACGATGCCGGACAATATCCGTCTGTGGGCACGGCGGAATCTTGCAGTTGCTCGTTCGAGTGAGGTGTCACAGGAGGAACGCAGACATGCACAGCGTGCACTTTCCATCATGTTGAACGTACAGTGGAAGAGCAATTACTTCGAGGCAATCGATCCGGTATGGGCGAGAAAAATCTTAGATGAAGAGCTGTATGGACTAGAACGTGTAAAGCAGAGAATCATGGAGACGATCATCCAGATCAACCGGACACATACATTACCGGCGTATGGACTTCTTCTGGTAGGACCGGCAGGAACCGGAAAATCTCAGATTGCATATGCGGTAGCAAGGATTCTGAAACTGCCTTGGACAACACTCGATATGAGCTCGATCAAAGATCCGGAGCAGCTTACTGGAAGTTCCAGAATCTATGCGAATGCCAAGCCGGGAATTATCATGGAAGCGTTCTCGAATGCAGGTGAATCGAATCTGGTATTTATCATCAACGAGCTGGATAAGGCGGCATCCGGCAAGGGAAACGGAAACCCGGCGGATGTGCTTTTGACGCTTCTGGATAACCTTGGATTTACAGATAATTATATGGAATGTATGGTGCCAACGACAGGAGTTTACCCGATTGCAACGGCAAACAACAAGGAAGATATCAGTGCACCGATCATGTCGAGATTCGCGGTGATTGATATTCCGGATTATACATTTGAAGAAAAGAAGATTATATTCACGAAGTTCGCAATGCCGAAGGTACTGAAGCGCATCGGGCTTCGGGAAGAGGAGTGTGTTGTGACAGATGCGGGCTTAGATGCGGTGATCCATCAGTTTGAGAATACGACGGGAATTCGTGATATCGAGCAGGCGGCGGAACATCTGGCAGCAAATGCCTTGTATCAGATCGAGGTAGAGCATGCAGGACATGTGGTATTTGATGCTGCACAGGTAGAGACGTTGTTTGCATAATGGGATAGAGGAAAACAGGGAGTTTAATAAAAAATGTGTGAAAAGTTGGAGTTCAATGAGAAGTACAAAGCATTTACAGAAGTCTTGCACCGGGAGGTTCAGACCTTCGAACAGTGTGAGGAAGATGTGGTGCAGGCACTTGCGATTGTTGCAGACGATCTGAAGCTTGGCAAAGTGAAATATGAGCTGGATGCTCCGGTATCTAAGATCCGTCCGCACGGGGAGCATCGGGTTGGAAAATTATTTGATAATCAGAAGGGGGCATATGGAAAAGCAAAGCATCAGGTATTTGTACTGCCGGATGGCGGAACAATGACGTTTTCCGTTTATCCGTGTGAGGATGTGGACTACTCAAAGGAAGAACAGGATACGCAGCAGATTTTGCTGAAGGATATATATATTCAGTTTAGCCGTGTTATGATGCAGGGATTACTGCGCGGCGTATTGCTGACGGATATGGCAACCGGTGTTGCGAATCCGGAGGCGTTTATGCAGTTTATTGGCAAACAGTTAGCGACCGGACAGATTCATACATACACGGTATTTTTCTTCAATGTGCATAATTTCAAATATGTGAATAAGATTTTCCCTTATGAAGAGGGGGACGTTATATTACGCAATTACGCCGGAATGGTAGATAAGATGTTGCTGGATGATGAGATTGTCGCGCGTCTGGGTGGCGATAATTTTGTCGCGTTGGTGAAGAATGAACGGAGTGAAATTATTTTATCGAAGCTCCAGAATCTCCGGCTGTATCATCGGACCGAAATCAAGGAAAAAGAGTTTGTATTCGGGGCGACGATCGGTGTCGGTAAGCTGGATGATATCCGGGCACCGCGAGATGTTATGGCACGCGCAAGTATTGCATATCAGGCTGCCAGACAGAAGGGCAGCGGAACGGTTGCATTTTATTCGACAGAGATCCAGAATAAAATAATGGAGGCACAGGGAATCATTGCAAGCTTTCTTCCTGCGCTCGAGGCACATGAATTTGTGGTCTATTATCAGCCGAAGGTCGATGCCAATACGAACAAAATCTGTGGTGCAGAGGCGTTGGTACGTTGGATGCATGAGGGCAGACTGATTCCACCAGTGCAGTTTATTCCACAGCTTGAACGGGAAGGAAGCGTGTGCAGGCTTGATTATTATGTATTGGAAGAAACATGTCGGTTTATCCGCAAGCGGCTGGATGAAGGAAAGACGGTTCCGTGTATCTCTGTGAATTTCTCCAGAAGACATCTGGAGGAAGATTATCTGGTGAAAAAGATCGTCAATGTGATTGACAAGTACGGTATCGATCATGGTTATATCGAGATTGAGCTGACAGAGAGTGAGGATTTCCAGAACTACGAGATTATGTCGGAAATCGTCGATGGACTTCGCAGCGAAGGCATCGCAACTTCGATTGATGATTTTGGAACCGGTTATTCATCCTTGAACATGATCAAGAAGGTAGATCTGAATGTGATTAAGATTGATAAGTCATTTATTCCAATGGAGACAGAATATCCGGGCAAGGAGACGGATATGGTAATGTTTGTCAGTATCGTTGATCTGGTGCGCAAGCTCGGGAAGAAGACGATTGCAGAAGGGGTAGAGACGAAGGAACAGTTACGGTATTTAAGACAGGTTGGCTGTGATATTGTGCAAGGATATGTATTTGATAAGCCGATGCCGGAAAGCGAATTTGAAGTACGGCTGGAACAGGGATATAAGGATGAGGAGTAACGATGGGTAGTGAAGAAAAACGATATGCATTATTGATTGATTCGGATAATGTATCTGCCAAATATATAGATACAATTTTTGATGAATTGGCGGACCGTGGTATGGTAACGGTGCGAAGAATCTATGGGGACTGGGCGCGAAGTGTCAATGGATGGAATCGAGCAACTTTGCTTCGAAATTCCATCGTTCCGATCCAGCAGTTCGCCTATACCCAGGGTAAGAATGCGACGGATTCGGCGATGATTATTGATGCGATGGATCTGCTCTATACTGGAAATCTGGATGGATTCTGCCTGGTGTCGAGTGACAGTGATTTTACCCGGCTGGCAGAGCGTCTGCGAGAGGCTGGTAAGGAAGTAGTCGGCATGGGTGAGAACAAGACGCCGGAAGCATTTGTCAAGGCGTGTACGAGCTTCAAAATGCTGGATGCGCTCATTCGCGAAGATATCTCACAGGTCACGGATGAGAAAAATGTTGCGAAAGTATCAACCGAGAAAAATGAAAACAGCTCGAATATTACAAGCATTAAGTCTATTCAGAAGGTAATCTATGATATCATTGATGGCAATGCTGATAATAATAAACTGACGCATGTCGGCGAGATTGGAAGCAAATTACAGGCACGTTTCTCTGATTTCGATGTGCGGAATTATGGGTACTCGAAGCTTACAACATTTATAAATGAGGCATTTGGTAATTTCGAGGTCATTTCCCAGAATCGTCAGAATTATGTGAAGATTATCGATGATGTTGTACCGAAGAGGGAAATTGAGGAGCAGATTATTCAGATTCTGAAGAAGAATCCACAGAAGAACAGCAATATGGGACTCTTAAACAGTACGTTAAAAAATGAGAACCGGAATTTCAGTATCAAGAAATATGGATACAGCAAATTTTCCAGCTTCCTGAAGAGCTTTGGCTGTTTTAAGATTGATGGAGATAAGGTGTCGCTACAGTAGGCGGGTATATATGCTATATATGAGAGCAGAAGTGAACGATACGGATGAAAGCGAAAAATAAGCATAAGGAGACGACATATGGGCAAATCCGGAATGAACGAAATCGAAGAAGATACAGCAAAAGAGACTGGGATGCAAGAACAGGGCAGAAAGAACAAACACAAAAGGAATGAAGATAAAGGACAGAAGCTTTCTGCCCGCGATGTAACAAAGCTTCTGAAGTGGGTGATCATCTTAGCGGTCGTAGTTATTCTGGTTGTGGTTGGCTATAAGCTTGCAAAGCAGCTTGGATGGTTCGGGTTGAAACCGAAGGTAGAGACGACGATCCTTACAAGCAGCCAGCTAGAACAGGTGTTGCAGATAGATGATTTATCAGTCTGTGAGATTACCTACAACGGTGTGGCAGAGGTGCCGCAGAAGAATCATCCGACGAAGGTTGCCTACTATGTCTCTTATGAGGCTGAAGTGAAGGCAAGTATCAACATGGCAGATATTGATGTTCAGATTGATGACAATGTCGGAGAAGGGCAGGCGAAGAAAATCATTGTGACGCTGCCGCAGTTGCAGGTCAAGCAGATCGATGTCGATATGGCTTCGCTTGACTATATGTTTGTCAAGAAGAGTGCGAACACGGCAGATGTATCCGAGGAAGCGTATGCGGCATGTATCGCGGATGCAGGTTCTGAATGCCGGGGAAATGAAGTGTTCTTACAGATGGCGAAAGAAAATTGTGAGAATACAGTCAAGGCACTGCTCATGCCGATCATAGAGAATCAGGATGAGTCGTATGAACTGGTGATTCAGTAGGGGACGAAGGAGGAGAAACAAATGAAGAAATTAAAAAAATTCGTGGTCCTTTGTCTTGCAGTTATTATGCTGTTCACTGCATGTGGAAAAAAAGGTGAAGAAGTAACGAAAGAATTGAGCATTACGCAGATGCAGACAATCTGTGAGCTGGCAACACTCAAATGTTATTATCATAATGTGGCAAAGCTGACGAAGGAAAAGGAAGTTCTGTGGTGGGATACATCGGCAGAGCTTTGGATCGAGTATTCCGGCATCGTAAAGCTCGGTGTGGACATTGCGAATCTGGATATGCAGGTAGATGGCGATCAGGTAACGATCACGATGCCAAAGGCAGAGGTGCTTAGCTGTCAGGTGGATCAGACGTCGTTAAATGAAGACTCCTATTACACAACCCGTGAAGGACTTGGCGCAGAGAAGATCAATGCGGACGATCAGACGGAAGCAATCAAGACTGCACAGGAAAATATGCTGGAGAATGTCCAGTCGGATGAATCCCTGTTGCAGCAGGCGCAGCAGCGGGCACAGGAGCTGTTAGAGCAGTATGTGAAGAACGTCGGTGATGCGATGGGCAAAACGTATGAAGTGAGTTTTGTGATTGCGGACGAAGCCGGAACTAATACAGTAAGTACAGATGAAAGTGATAATTGATAGGAATGAAAAAGAGCCGTTGCGATTGCAACGGCTCAAGTTCTTTGAGGGGAGGGAGTTTCGATTTATGTTAATCCTCGTCCTCGACCTCTCTACGCAGATAAATTAGTTTTCGGAATGCTGGTACGATCTGTGCAGCAACGACTGCTTTCACAAGATCAAGTGCAATAAAAGGAAGAAAACCGGCTACAAAAGCAGCCTTGATACTGCAACCTGATGCGATCATGATCCAGAGAGAACCGACTGCATCAACGAGAACAGCGGATAACATAGCGACAATAGTATAACGGATACGATTGTACTTCTTTCCGCGAAAGATCGGAATCAAAATGGCGATGAAGATAAAGGCGAAGGAAAAACCGCCATATGTGCCAAATAAATATCCCGGACCTGCCTGTCCACCAACGAATACCGGAACACCGACCAGTCCGAGTAACATCCAGATCAGTCCGATGAAGAAGGATTCTGCAAGTGGAAATACAAGTGCAATCAGGGTGATTACAAAATTCAAAAGAGTGATGTGTGTTCCGTTTGGCAGCGGGATGCTGATATAAGCGGATACACACAGGATGGCTGCGAAAAGTGCCATCATGACAATTGAGTAGGTTGAAAATTTGCTTTTTGTTTTTGTGTCCATTTCTTTTTCTCCATAGTTTCTGTTATAATAGCCATGCTATTGTTGAATTCATAGCAGGTACATGATGTAGAATAGCAGATGAAAACAAGAATGTCAACCTAAAATGGATAGAAAAGTTGACATTGTAAACTTTGGGAAATATAATAGGAAACATTGAGTGAGAAAATGAAGAACAAATTTGAAAAAATATTTGAACAACTGGCTGATTTTCATATGCTTGATGGATACGATGGCTGGATGATCGGGGCGTGTGTGTATGCGCAGCGGGAAGCGGCAGGAGAACGCGTATCAGGCACAGAATTTGGCTGTGGGAATGATCTGACAGTAGTTCAAAATCAGAAAATCAAAATTCAAAATTCCTGCAAGTCCGAGATTGTGAAGGAAACTGCAAGCTTTGCGGTTATGCGGAATCAGATGGAAGAGGATGGAATCGTGTATCAACTGGAGTTGCATGTAGTGAAACCGGAGGTGCAGGGGGCAGTTACTAGCAAACAAGCAGGTATGGAAAAAAATATGGCCATGAATGTCGAAAAATCAAAGCTGGAAGAACAGCGGATGAATCTACACCATTCGGTCGGAACGGAAGAAAACGCGGACACAGGCGGGGAAAAAACGTTTTCATTTACGCATTCCGATATCCTTCGATTTGTGGATGCCGTAGGCGATACGAATTCGATTCACCGGACGGCGCATGCGGTTGTGCCGGGGCTTTTGATGGTGGAGAGGATGCTTGATATGTGGATGAAAAAACAGCCGGAAACGGAAACTGATGTAGAGTTGCAGGCGGGAATGAAGAACGAGACGCAGGCAGGAGTGCAGACGGAAACCGAAAATGAGATGCAGACAGACATGCAGAATAGCAGGGAATTTATTTGCAGATTCCGTTTTGAAAAACCCGTATTTGTGGATGAGAAGCTGCAGGTGGAGGCAAGAACCGAACGCGGAAAGCAGATCTATGAATGTAAACGAGAGGATAGGGAAATCGTATGGAACATGCGTATATTATAGACGGACGCCGCAGCTATATCGGTGTCGAAAATGGAATGTATAAACATCTGCCGGCCGAGGTGCTTGCGGCGGAGGTACTCTGTGCGCTTGTACCGGAAGATGTACGTCAGACTGTCGATGAGGTGATCGTCGGAAATGGAGTTGGAGCCAGTGGAAATATTGGCAGACTGGCAACGCTTACGGCACATTTCCCACAGGCGGTTCCCGCGTACACAGTGGATATGCAGTGTGGATCGGGATTGGAAGCACTGACGATTGCCGCGGCGAAGATCCGAAGTGGACAGGCAGATCTGATTGTGGCAGGTGGCGTGGATAGTTCGTCAACGGCACCGCGACGTGCGTATAACCGGAATCATCCGGACTATGAACGCTATGGAGGCGAGGAATCCTTTTATTCCGTCGCAAAATTTGCACCGGGCGAGCATGATCCGTATGCGATGATCCGCGGCGCAGAGCGTGTGGCACTGGATGTGCAGATGACCAGACAGGAATTAAATAAATGGGTATTACGTTCACATTCTCTCGCAAAACAGGCAAGAGAAGCTGGCGTGCTAGAACCATATCTGGTCGGCGTGCAGGGGGCAACTGCAGACGCGGGTATCAGGGATCGCATAAGTGAACGATTCTTAGATAAGCTACCACCGCTTTTGCCGGACGGAGCGATACTAACAGCCGGAAATACATGCTTGATGCATGATGGTGCGGCATTTTTGATGGTGGCATCGGAGCGGTATGTAAAGGAGCATAATCTGACACCGCTTGCGGAAATCGTTGATTCCGTAACGGTTGGCGGGAACCCGGACAAAAGCCCGGAGACAGCAATACTTGCCATTCAGAAATTACTTGCCAAGACGAAACATACGGCGGAAGATATCGCGGTATTTGAATGTAATGAGGCATTTGCAGTAATTGATGAGCTTTTTGCGCGTGCCTATCCGGAAGCAGTTGACCATTACAACCGGTATGGTGGGGCGCTCGCATATGGACATCCATATGGCGCCTCAGGAGGCATCATTACGATACATGCATGCCGGGCGCTGCAGGAGACACCGGGCTATGCAGTATGCAGCATTGCGGCAGCCGGCGGCATCGGACATGCGCTGTTGCTGCGGGCGGGAGGAATGTAACATGCAGTATATTGATTATCTGACAAAACAACCATCGGACAAAGACGCAATCATCATCAATGGTGATCGCTATACATACGGAAAGCTCTATGTGCTTGTGCAGGATGCACGCGCGCGCCTTCCGCAGGTTGCAGAAAAACATCTGTATCCGATTCGGGAGACCGGAATCCTGAAACAGTTGGTTTTATTTCTGGCGTGTGCGGGAACAAATCAGGTACCAGTTATCGTGCCGGCGGACAGCAAACTTGAAGTAACAGATCCGCTGTTTGATACGCCCGTGCCGGAGCGCGCGGTAATGGCAGTGATGACATCCGGAACAACCGGGATTCCGAAGATTTTATTCCGAAGCTTTGAAAGTTGGGCGGATTTCTTCGCGATACAGAATGCGGTGTTTGGCGTGGATGCGGACAGCCGGCTGTTCGTACAGGGAAGCCTTGCATTTACCGGGAATCTGAATCTCTATATGGGACAGCTTGCGGCAGGCGGCACGCTGATTGCGGAGGATGTATTCCTGCCGGGCAAATGGGAGCAGGTGATGGCGCGCGAAAGGGCGAACGGTATTTACCTGATTCCGTCCAAGTTACTTATGCTGCCACGCGTATTTAAGGGTGTAAATGCGAATATCCGCACGATCATTTCGGGCTCGCAGAGCCTTGGGCGAAAGGATGCGGAAGTGTTGAAGAAGATATTTCCGAATACGGAGATTACATTATATTACGGTGCGAGCGAGCTGAATTATATCACGTACGTGAAGTCCGCGGATATGACGGAAGAGCGGAACCTGATCGGCAAGCCATTTCCGGGAGTGCGGGTGTTCATACAGGATGATGAAATGTACGTGGACAATGCATTTTACGTGGAGAATATTACCGTGCCGTATTCGCTGAAGGATAGCGGGCGGATGGATTTGCAGGGGAATTTCTATTTCCTTGGACGAACGGATGATATCGTTGGTGTGCGTGGACGCAAGGTGTCGATGATGAAGATTGAAAATGCGTTGGAGGAAGTCGCTGGTATCACAGAGGCGGCGGTCGTTCTGCTTCCGAAGGAAAAGGATGCGGACATGCCGGCGGAGATCGTGAGTGCATTTGTGACGGTGGAAGGCACGGACGTGCCAGAGAATCTGCGGCAGCAGTTGAAGGAAAAGTTGGCGGATTTTGAGATTCCGAAGCGTGTGATTGTTCTGGAGGCGTTCCCGAAGAACACAAGTGGGAAAGTGGATAAAGCGCGGTTAAAGAAGATGTGGATAGAGCAAGAGCCACAATAAATTTATTTCACAGTATGGAGGACCGGACGGTGATACGGGCAGAACAGGTAAGATTTCAATATAAAAAGCGGGATGTCGATGGAAACGTGATTGCGACGGAGGAAATCTTAAAAGGCGTAGATATTACAATTAAAAAGGGTGAATTCATCGCGTTGCTTGGCAGAAATGGTTCCGGCAAGACGACGTTTTCGAAGCAGTTAAATGCAATCCTTCGACCGTCGGAAGGTACGGTGACGGTAGATGAGATGGGAACCAGGGATGCGGATAAGTTGTACGAGATTCGCCAGCTCGTCGGCATGGTGTTCCAGAATCCAGACAATCAGATGGTGGCAGCAAATGTGGAAGAAGAGGTTGCATTCGGCCCGGAGAATCTGGGTATGGAGTCAGATACCATCGTGGCACGTGTGAAGCAGGCACTCGAACAGGTGCGGATGTGGAAGCGGAGAAAGACGGCTCCGAATCATCTGTCGGGCGGACAGAAACAGCGGATTGCGATTGCAGGAATTCTTGCGATGCATCCGGATTATATCGTCTTAGATGAGCCGACTGCGATGCTTGATCCGAAAGGGCGGAAAGAAGTGATGGAAGCGTTACAGAGGTTGAATCAGGAACAGGAAATGACTGTGATTCTGATTACCCACGATATGGAAGAGGCGGCACTTGCGAGCCGGGTGATTCTGCTTGCGGACGGACAGATGCGATTTGATGGAAGGCCAGAGAAATTCTTCGGAGCGGATGCATTGCTTGCGGAGATGGGGATGGAGGCACCGCTTTCTTATCGTGTGAGGAAATTAATAGATAGTGATGTGTTCGAGAAAAAGATTGGAGATGCGAGAGTAGAGGAGGCTACGATTGACAAAAGGGAAAAAGTAGCAGAATATGATAAAACTGGAAGAGAATGGGAAGCAAGCTCTGAGCTGGTAGATAAGAAAAAAAACAAAAAGGCTGAAGCAGAGACAGATGAAAAAGATAAAGATCTCCTCTCCCTGCAACATGTTAGCTATATTTACAGCCCGGGAACAGCGTACGAGAAGGTTGCTTTAGACGACGTGAATCTGTCGCTTGGCAAGGGGGAGATTGTTGGACTTGCCGGACATACCGGTTCTGGTAAATCCACCATGATACAACTCCTGAACGGGTTGCTGAAACCGACCAGCGGAACAGTTACATTTGAGGGAAAGGATATTCATGCAAAGGGATATTCTGGGAATTATCTGCGCAGTAAGGTTGGCATGGTGTTCCAATATCCGGAGCATCAGATGATCTGCGATACCGTGTGGGAGGATGTCGCATTTGGACCAAGTAAGCAGGGCTTGACCGGGGAAGCATGCGAGACGCGTGTGGAGGAAGCACTTCGGTTTGTTGACCTGCCAGAGAAATATTATCAAGCATCGCCGTTACAGTTATCAGGCGGACAGAAGCGTCGCGTGGCGATTGCAGGTGTGCTTGCGATGCAGCCGGAGTATATCATATTGGATGAACCGGCGGCAGGACTTGACGCAGAAGGAAAACGTGAAATATTCGACCGGATCCGGCAGATGAGCCGGGAGCCGGGAATCGGCGTTCTGCTTGTCTCACACAGTATGGAGGATCTGGCGGAATACGCAGACCGGATCATTGTGTTGGACGATGGAAAGAAGATATTGGATGACCGACCGGCGCAGGTATTTGCCAAGCGGGAGACGCTTGCAGACTGTGGACTGGATGTACCGGAAACTGTGAAACTGGCGGACAAATTGCGCGCAAACGGGTACCAAATTCCACAGAACGTGATTCGAGAGAAAGAGCTGCTCGATTATCTTGGTAATTGCACAAACAGTACAGCAGGAAGAAAAAAGCGATGATACTGAGAACAGATTGGATGAAAGGAAGCAGGGAGATAATTTATGATTCGAGATATTACAATTGGACAATATTATCCTTCGGATTCTCCGATTCATCATCTGGACCCGCGTGTCAAGTTATTCGCAACGCTTCTCTATATCATCGGGCTGTTTCTTAGCAAAAGCCTAATTGTATTTGCGGTGGCAGGCGTAGTATTGATTGCATGTATCGTGATATCGAAGGTTCCGTTTCGCTATATGATCAAGGGCTTAAAGCCGGTCTGGATTTTGCTGGTATTTATCTGTATCGTAAATGTATTCTTCGGAAAAGGGGATGTGCTGTATTTTCATTGGCGGTTCATCCATATCTACCGGGAAGGCATCCTGCAGGCACTGATGCGTGTCGTGCGGCTGGTAGAACTGATCCTGGGTTCGTCACTTATGACTTACACGACGACACCGACCGAGCTTACCGACGGGCTGGAGAAAGCATTTCATCCGCTCGAAAAGCTGCATGTGCCGGTGCATGAGATTGCACTCATGATGTCAATCACGCTCCGCTTCATTCCGATTCTGATTGAAGAGTTAGACCGGATCATGAAGGCACAGACGGCACGAGGCGTGGATTTCGAGGCAGGAAATGTGTTCCAGAAGTTGAAACGTACCGGACGGATTCTGATGCCGCTTTTTGCATCGGCAGTCGGACGCGCCGGAGATCTCGCACTCGCGATGGAAGCGCGTTGTTATCAGGCAGGCAGACCGAG
>ULNX01019351.1_pt1 | contig 12493 bp, 18 predicted proteins | sample 1952061 | NCBI WGS metagenome assembly ULNX01 (sample SAMEA4835588, study PRJEB28245) | human gut metagenome | biome: gut microbiome; material: fecal sample | place: Denmark | collected 2008 | reverse complement strand
CCCCCTTCAGATTCTTCTGTGTAATCTAATACCTCAGTATCCATAGGTTCCTCAGTTGTCATTACTTCGTTCTCCATTACTTCATTAATTGTTTCACTCATTTTTAATTCCTCCTTGAAATAATAAATTTTGTTGTATTTGTCATAACACGGTATGTTTTTTTCGCGTCTGTTTTAACCGTATAGTTTTGATTTATTGTCATATCCGTATTCAGGACGTCTTAAGAAATCCATTACGACATATGCCTTACCATTTTTAACGATGGCATCACTGAAGTCTGGAACAATTTTACCGTCGTCGATACACCAGCCAATATCATCACTATTTTGTGTATGGTCAAGACCGAGTTCATCGTATAAATCGCTTAACGATACGAACATTTCATCCATTAGACGATAATTCAAATCAACAATCGCTTCTCTTATCTTGGTTTCAGTGCACAAGAATGACCCATTGGTAAACGGATCAACAAACCACGTGTCTCCATCACTAGATACAATGACTTTCGCTTTTTGTTCTTTACCGTCTTCGGATTTAACAGCTTTATCGACTTTATCCTCAGCCAGTTTCTGCTTGATCTCTTTTACCTTTTTCTCAGGTACGATTTCTTTTACCTTATCCTTATATTCAGTAAGAGCTGTTTCGGATAACTTGTACGCGGAATATAACGCTGCATGTCTACGAGCATGTACTGAGTTAGCTCCGATCAAACAAGCTGCTGATGCTGTTCCGAGAAGTACTGCTGGAATATATGGTTTCCATGCTACTTTTACGACTTCGACTGGAGTAAGCTTTTTATCTAATTCGTCAGGGCATTTTCCGTCTTTAACCTGCTCGTCCACTTTTTCAATTTCAGCATCTTGAATGAGCGTGAGTGCTTTCGGAGTTGCTTTTACTGCTAATACGGTTGTAGTCACCATACCGGCAATACCGAGACCTGTTAGAATCTCTGGGCTACGTTTTTTAATTACTCTTGTAGCCATTTTGAAATACTTGTTTACGTTTGGTTTGTTCATGATTGTTCTCCTTTCTTATGAACGTGTTACTTTTTATACAAATAAAAGAGACCCAACATTTTTATCAGATCTCTCTTATCTCGATTATTCATCAGCAGACTGTTTCTCTTCTAAAATCTCTGCTGCTCTCTGCGCAATCTCTTCAGTGTCATCTTTATGTGACAGGATATCTATAATAAATCCTCCTGCTCCAAATATAGCTGACAATGCTGTCAAGACCACCCTTTTGTCTACATTGATTTTCTTCATGTTAAGTCTCCTTTCTTAATTCTCATAAAAGCCGATGTTTCATTCGCGACTGCTCTATAAATCTAACACGAGATTTTGTCACCTGCGTACGGAACCGAAGAAAAAGAGAGAACGTACTCAGAATTTCACTGCATACATGATCGTTCTGTTTTCAGTTGTCGATCTTATTCTCTCATAATAGGCTTTGTAAATTTCGCGAATGGCAAACAGAAAAGAAAGAGACCCTTAATCAGGCCTCCTCCTCGATTTGCTCCATAAGTCTACTAAACTCAGTCTTATTCATTTTACCGTCTACATCGATATGAATTTTCACGTCACCATCGACTATATCTAGTTGAATATCGTTCAATTGGATATCAACTTTGTATCCTAATTGTTTGTATATTTTCTTAGATATAACTTTGGCTACGATGCCTTTCATAAATTTTGTAGATAATTTTAATTTTAAAAAGTCTAACATTTTAGTTACCTCCTTATGATTTTCTCATAAAGGAGCGTGTATTTATCGCGAAAATACTTCACTTGCGTTCTGACATTCCTAATTTCTTTATAAAAATAAAAGAGTCCCTAAGGACCCTCTTACTGGTTGTGCTTAGATAACGCTTCTGTCACCTTCTTAGCAATTTTCTCGTCTAACAATTTCTCCGTATTGCTTCTGGATACGAGTGTTAATCCCGCTCCAATAACAGATACAACGAATTTTGCGATTCTTATTGTTTTCGGTGTTAACATAGTTATACCTCCTTCACTTCTCATAAGAGAGCATGTAATTTTAGCGAATCAGATGACTCGTCTATCGAAGCAGGTCTCCCATCGTTCTCTTGGTATTGGTTTCATCTTAAGAGCCCACATGATTTGACGGATTGTAACAGTGGGGTATAGACTATCTATTGCTTCTCCAGATCGTTCGTCAAAGAACTGCTTAAATTTCGTATGCAAATATAGTTCGTCGGTAAGCCATGGATCAATTTCACCCCACCAGGTTTGTTTAGTAGTTAGATCATATTGTTGTTGTATAACTCCTAAACCACGATCTCCTATCTTAAATAATGTGCATCTGTTATAAACCGGATGATTACACTCGTATGTTGATCCGTACATCGACCGATAGTACTGAGGTTTCTCGTAAAAATATCGCACTTCTATCCTCCTATTATTTTCTAACTTAAACTATTATTTAATTTCTTTAACTATTGTTTAATTCACACATATATTAATAAATAGGGGTAAAAGAAAAGAGCCCTATTTAAGGACTCCCTTCCGTATTAACTTTCTAAACTGCATTGGTGCTAATATATTCATACTGATTCTATTTTTGATCTGTTTTGTAAAGCTTATCTTGTAATGTGATCTAATTCCCGTAATAATAGCATCAACTAATAGACAATCCATTCCCAATTCCTTACCTACTTTATCTATCGAATACGCTTGTACTATATGTAGATCGTAGATTTTCTTTGCGATTGGATCTATTGTCCATAATCTCTTATTACAAACATCGTCCGTTCTTGTTACATAACCTAAACTACTAATCAATTTCATATAAATCTCCTCCTTTTATTAACCCATCGTTTTTAGTTTCATAACACAGTATGTTTTATACGCGTATAATAGAAAAAGAAGAGCCCAAGTTATTTTAACTTAGACCCTCCATTTTGAATCACATCAGACTTTACTTCTTTGGAAGCAATTTCTGAACGAATCCTCTACCCATTATTGTTGTGAAGCTACCAGTCTCCTCGAATTTGATTGACGTTTTTGTTCCCCAGATTGTTAATGCACATCCGCCAACAAATGTTACACCGGTTAAAATGTTCTTGATAATTGCATCTCTCTTCTCATGATTCAATTGTTTCTCTTTAAGTGCGAGTTCTGCTTCACGATGCTCTCGTTCGACTTCACGATCGTCATACTTATCCTGAGATTCAATCTCCGTTTTCTCAAGTTCGTTGTACTTATCAAGAAGTTTAGCCAGTGCTTCAGATGCTGCTTTGTGTTGATCTGAACCAACTTCCAATTTACCAATCTCATCGATCTCTGACTGAATTTCCTCTTCTAATAATGTTTTAGTACTCATTTTTAAATCCTCCTTTTGAATTCAGTTAATGTGTTCCATAAAAGAATGTGTTATTCTCGCGTTAATATAATACGCTTCTTCTCATTCAACTTCTGATCCGGAACAAGTCTCATGTTAATCGTATAGAGATCTTCTTCGTCTGGAATCTTCTCAAGCTTAAAGAAACCATAGCCTGTATGACTTCGACTTAAGAGTGTCGCTACAACAGCCCCTACGATAGCACCTAGCAATAAGAATACTGCTTCATACATATGTATAACCTCCTCTCCATTTTGTTTTATCGAAAATTTCACCCGGGGAATTTTTCACATTGAAACTGTAACATCGTTTCTAGTCACCCGAGTACGGAATATGTCTGATGGTTTTAATCTAGGTTAAATGTGGCTAAGCTAGATTAGAAAAGAAAGAGCCTTAGTTTCCTCTAAGACCCTCTCGTAGTTACCTACTTCAACACTTTCATCTGTTCTAAAATATCTGAAAGTCGTTCTCCATTTTTCTTACGCTGATCAATCTCAAGCCATTCTTTGTTCGTAAGCTCTCTGCGTAATCTCCAATAATGTCCGAGAGATCGATCGTAACAATACAAGTCTTTCAAGTTCTCCTGCTTACGTAAGTTAATTCGTTTGCTTACAACTTTTGATACGGTTGTGACACCTCCGATAATAACCGGCGTAAGAGTAACCACTGCTTCCTTGTTTCTCACAATCCACTCTTTTCCATTTCGAATTTTCGCGTTGATCTTATCTTTGAATGCTCTCCGTTTAGATTCACGTTTGAACTCTTCCATTTGTACTACTTCCATAATTTATTTCTCCTTTCTAATTGTGTTTGTAGTTTCCATAACAGTATGTGTTTGTAGCGCGAAAAGAAAAGAAAGAGAATCACAGGGCTTAAACCTGCTCCGCATTTGATACTTGTTACGGCTTGGCCTCTTCCAATCGAGGTAATTTTCTCTTTCTCATAAGAGTACGTGTAAATTTCGCGTATGGGAGAAAACAAAAGGACGAGCCGTGTGGACTCGAACCACATCTCATTGGCTAATCTCAGGTCTTTCAACTTCTTAGCTTTTTATATCCCTCGTAATTTTTCGGGTCCAATGAGGCTCCTTCCTCAGCGGTTTTCTCTCCTTTTCATAAGAGGAATTGTTTATTTCGCGTCTGTTTTGGCGTGCTCAAACCTATTCTCAGTGTCTTCAAATAAAAAAAGAGCCCGAGTTCAATTAACCCAAGCCCTCTTAAAACTTATTATTTAATCGTATGCTTTATTGCGTCTTTTCCTCGATAATCTGTCATCCACGATAAGAATCGTACTGCTAATTTATTACCGTTTACACACACAAAGTATCCAACTTCCTTACCGGTTTTATTATCAATAATCGGATAATAACCTTTAATCTCTCCTAGCTCGATTTTCAGTCCCTCATCTTCGATAACAGCCAAAAGAACCGTCTATATCTGTCGTAGAACATGTCTCGTCCACATGGGATCTCCATTTTGAATTTTAAGCACGTATACGAAATACCTTCCGTTACAGCTTTCAATATGTAATCACTCAAGTATTTATCAGCTTCTTCAGCAGTTTTCTCGATTAACTCAATTCGCTCTAGATAATAAGCTTTCTGTAATGCAACATCTGCTGTAGGATCACCTACTTCATTTCCAGACGGTAAGCGCTCTAAGTTCGTAGCAGCTACTGTATTCCCATCCAAATACGAATAGGTTTTCTTCCAATCGGCATACTGTAAACAGAAATGTTTCAACTCGTAATGCCGATGCTTACTAATCCAATAGCGATTCTTCTTTGATATTTCTGGTCGTATCACTGTAGGCATCACTTACTCACCCTCCGTTCAGCCTTATACTTACGAGAATCTTTTACCAGTTTAATCGTTGCTTTTCTAAGCACATCTTTATCTACTTCGCCATGCACATAAATCGTAGCGTTTTCAAATTTATAAGTTTTCATATGTATAACACCTCTATGATAGAAATATGTCAATTGCTTCAAGGTTCGTTAAATTCAGTAATTCTTTTAACAGCAGTGCATCACCAATCGTTAGTTTTTCTGGGTTGCATAATAGTTCGTATATTTCTAACGCGACCCCGATGGTAATCCCCGCTTCAATGATCTTGATCCATAATTTATTCGCATTCAATGCACACACCTCTTTCTAGTTGCATGTTACGCAACAATTAAAAAGATAGCATCATTGGGATTTTTCTGTCAATAGATTTTTTCGCATATCATGCAACATTTTTATTCTAACTTTACTTTTTGTTTGCACATATGCAATTATTAATATATGATTGATTAAGTGGAAAGGAGAAAAAGTTAATGACAATAGGAAAACGAATAAAACTTCTAAGAATGAAAAGAGGTATCACGATTGAAGAACTCGCTGCAAAATTAGGGAAGAATCGCACAACTATTTACCGTTACGAAAATGGAGGTATTGAGAATTTACCGTTAGATATCCTGACCCCGTTAGCGGAAGCTCTGGATACGACTCCAGCACATTTAATGGGTTGGGGTTCGAAAGAGATGTTATCGACCAAAATATCAGATGGCGAAGAAGAAGCCATATACTCATCTATGAATGAACAATATGTGAAGCATGTGGAAGCATGGCATAAGGTATTCGGTATGGACCCGTTCACAGATGAAGAACATGAGAAGTTAATGGAGTATGGAAAGTTCTTAATTTCTATGCGTAAAGGAGGTGATGTCTAAAGTTATTCGGGCAGTACACATCTTTTATAAAACACACATCATAGAAAGGAAGAACACCAATGTACAAAGAATATCCGAAGTTTTATTATTACGAATCGTTAGAATATGGAAGAAAGTCAAGAATGGACGACCCGTTATTATCGGTCGAGGAGACACTTCAAAGACACAGCGAAATCATCGATGAATATGCACGGAAATATCTTGGGGGTTCCATTCCAGAAGAAAACAGATACATGGAAGTTGGGTCTGGTGAATCACTTAAAGATAGACCTGAAATCACACGATTACTAAAAGCGATTGAGAACCCAGCCATTAAGGCAATTATCGTAGTCGATGTGCAGCGTCTCAGTCGTGGCGATTTAGAGGATGCTGGAAAACTGATTCGTCTACTTCGTTATACGAACACGTATGTTATCACGCCGATGAAAATATACGATTTGCGTGACGAATATGACCGAGATGCTTTTGAACGAGAGCTAAAACGCGGGAATGAATATCTCGAATATTTCAAAAAGATTCAAGCTCGTGGTCGTTTAGCAAGTGTTAAAGCTGGTAACTATGTGGGTTCTGTTGCTCCTTATGGTTATGATCGTGTCGAGAGATATGACGAAGTGCTGAAGAAAAACTACTTTACCCTAGTCGAACGTAAAGACCAAGCCGACGTGGTCCGTATGATCTTCAACTGGTACTGTAATGACGATATCGGTGTTACAACTATTTGCAGACGATTAGAAGAGCTAGGTGTTAAAACTAAAACAGGCTGCTCTACTTGGAAACCGAGTATCATTTTTGGAATCTTGGAAAATGTCCATTATATTGGATGTGTTCGCTGGAATTGGAGAAAGACTATTAAAATAATCGAGAATCAAGAGATTAAGAAACTCAGACCAAAAGCTAAAGTTGATGAGTATCTGATTTTCGAAGGAAAGCATGATGGTATTATCTCAGAAGAGGTATTTAACAAAGCTCGAATCGTTAAAGGTACAAGACACCGTACAAAACGTAATTTAAGCCTAAAGAATCCTTTTAGTGGAATTATGTTTTGTACGAAATGTGGATCAAAAATAGGCTATAACACATACAATCGAAATGGAGTTGAATTTGCTCCCCCAAAACTCGTATGTAATAATCAGGTTCATTGTAAGACAGGATCCGTAGATTATAACGAAGTACTAGACTATATGTGTAAGGTTTTAAGAGATTGTATAGAAGACTTTAAGGTTCGTATAGAGAACGATCAAGACGATTCTTTGAAATTGCATAAGGATCTAATAGAGCGTCTCACTAAACAACTTAAAGATGCTGAACAAAAAGAACAGGACCAATGGGAAGCACAATATGACCCTGATCCAAATAAACGCCTTCCTCAACATATTTTCGAGAAGTTGAATAAGAAAGTATTAGCCGAGAAGGAAGAGATAAATAAAGCACTTGATAAAGCTAAAGGTTCCGCTCCTAAACACATTGATTATAAAGACGAGCTGATCAAAACGACTGAAGCTTTGAAAGCCTTAGAAGATGCCGACCTAGATGCCAAAATCACAAACCAGTATCTAAAAAGTATTATAGACCGCATCGAATATGACCGTCCACAGATCGTGCGAATCAATAAAAAGAATGCCGAGATATTTGAGACAGATGTTAGAAAAGGCTTGCAGTATCATGTCGCTCCGTATACTATACGAGTGAAACTTAAGTGCGAATAGTATTGGGGTCAATTTGGTCCCCATTCATAGGGCATTACATCATCCCAATGGCTATATATCAAAGGTTGGAGAAAAAAGAAAAGGGGCTGTAATCATCACGATTCGGTCCCTTTTCAATTCCATTTTGAATTTTACCGTTTAATCAGGTACTCTTCTAATTCGGCTCTGGCTGTTTTCATCTTCTCTACTCCGTTCCCGGTTATGTCGTGATTGATGATAACTAGTAGACTCTTTAAAATCATCTGATTCGAATTCTCTATTTCTTGTAGTCGTTTGTTATCATTATCTAAGTGTCGCTCGTGCTTTTCAACCTTCGCTTTCAATTCATCATTAGGTTTCTTGGCTTCCTTAACGATTTTCCACAATCCCCAAAGAAGACCGACGAAAGTACAGAACCATATAATTTGATCAGTCGTGATCGTGAAGTTCATTACTTATCCTCCTCGACTTCCGTAGAATTCTTTCCTTCAACAAATGCTTTGAATCCCTGATGTAAACCAGTAGAAGCTAATCCCATAACGGCTCCGTATACTGCTGACTCAACTGATAGCCCGCTGACAACTATATTCAACACAGCTCCGAGTACCGCAAGAACAACTGGAATGTCGTTGTTAGGGATCCATGTTAAAAAAGTTGCATGTTTGATAATGTATCCCACTACCAGACAAGCAACCATTACTACAAGTACAAAATGTTCAGTTAAAATTGTAAAATCCATAATATTACCTCCTTTATACTGAATACCTGCCGAAATACTCACTCGGCGTATATATTACCAAATAGTTGATTCGTATCTGTGCGCTAACAGTACTGCTAAAAACAGCATAACATTTATCCCCAACCCAGGTACTTCCCTCCATATGTGCAGCAGTCGCATTGCCGTCGCCATTCTGAACTATAACCATAAACTGATTAGAGGCAACTGAACTAGCTGAACTAATACCAAAACGCGTTTTTAATTGGCTTATAGTAAACAGTTGTACGCTTGTATCATTCGGTTTTGTAACCCAAGTACTATGCAACATCTTAACCCCACCCAGATCATACATAACTCCATTAAGTCCACTGTCTTGAGTCCATTTACCCCAGACACCAGCTTTCATAGTACGCTTATAGATTTCGCCATCGTATGTGGTATAAGTTTGGTGACAATAATCTGTGGAATACTGTTTACATTCCAACCAACCATTTTGATTTACTGGTCTGTTTATACATCCATTTCCTAAGTAATATTTACCACTGAAAGTTAAAAGATCACAATCCTCAGACAATCGAACCGGGATATCGTAGTTGAAGTTGCTTGTAGGTTTTATGTAAATATCCTTACATTTAAGAGTTATTTCCTCAGCCTCTTCTGTTATGGATGAAAATATTTCGTTTCGACCGTTATAAGATGCCCCCATACGGATAGCCGCACGATATGTATTAAATTCATTTTCTACTGTTTTACCAATTTGAGTTTCAAGATTCATACTAGCACCTTTACCAGTCAAGGCTGGATCGACTCCAGTGTACTGACTTATCTCGGCTACTTCGTATTCTTCATCTGACTCTTTTCTCGCTCCTGACGAAATAATAATGTTATTAGCAGATAATTTACCATAATTCTTATTGTATGGATCACCAGTAAACTCTGACGTTTCGGTTCTAGTTTCACCACTAAACGACACTAAAACATCCTCCGATTTTCGAATGTCAACATGATCTGTACCGATTAAAATATTCCCATCAGAACTAGAACCAAGAACTAATTCATTACCGTCAGCAGACACATACATGACGTTCTTACTATTTGAAAATCCAATGCCATCTTCGGTAAAGCCATTTAATCCGTCGACTAATGAAACAGCAAACAGATAATCTGAATCGGCAGCAAGCGTGACACTCAAAACCTGTTCAACATCGACGGTTCCATTCGTAACAGCAATTGTCTGATATGTATATGAATCTCCATTTTGAAGTTTATAACCGATCTTGAAAGTAGCTGTATTCTTGCCACCAAGAGATGCCCAGGAACCTTTCGCAATCGCTTTTGCTTTTGTCCCAGCTTCCGTCTCATTACCTGAAGAATCGCATCGAACCATTTCAAGCGTATCGATTGTAGGGGCTTCGTATTTTGCGCAGGATTTCGTCAGACTGACAGTTGTAACAAATCCTCTGCTGTCAACTGTCTTACAACCAATCGTGTAATTCGTAGGAGTGGTTGTTAACGGTAAGGAACCGATCAAATCTGTGATACTACTATACTCATTCCCTCCGTATGTGTAAACAGTCTTTACAATTGATGCACCATACTTAGCAGTAGCTGTTTGTGATGCAGTCGGTACAGATTTACCATTTACAAGAATACCCCAGCTTTTTGTAGTTGCATTACTGTCATTAATCACGAAACTACTCAGGGTCGGTTTACCAGTAGCTTCCGATAAAGTAACAGTCAATGCGTGAACATCTCGTCCAACCAATGTCGAACCATTATAAGTATCCAGATAAACATCAATCTGTCTTGTTTTCTGATTCGAAATCTCAGCGAAGAATTTCGTTAACTGATCCGCAGTAGGTTCCCAAGTATACGAAGTTGTTCCTACCGCTAATGTAGCGATTGTTCCATAACCGTGAGACAGTTTATGACTATATGACTGGTTATCTCGTGTAATATTAATGGTAGTTGATCCACCATCCAGCGTGATAGCTGTGTTTGTGAAAGCGAATGTGCTTTTTCCCACGCCCATTAATTACCTCTCTTTCTTAGAGCCAAACCACCATCATTACGCGGTGCGAACTCATAATTACCAACCTTCAACGTCGTGAGAACTTCAGCTCTCCTGATGTAAAGGTTATTATTCGAGAAATATGCAACCTCATTTCCAGCCTGTTGGAATGAGACTCGATCATTTTGAACAGTAAGAGTCAGTTCACTACCAGTTTCCCCAAGAACAATCTTACCGTCTACAAATCGAATATATTTGCTGATTTCTCCGAACTTTTGATTAGTTGCATTATTGGCAGCATCTAATTTCGACTGCATATCATCAGATGCCGAAGCGATTGATTTAGTGAAATCCAGACGAAGTTCGCTGTTTGTTTTGGACATTTCAAGCTGAGTCGTATAGATGTCCTTTGCTTCGTCTTTCGGAAGCATGTCCTCATAGTCAGTCATATCCCAAACGCCAGCATAAGCCACATACCATTTCACAGGAGATGATGAACTACCTGCTGAACCGTTTATATAGAAGCAACCGGTAGTGCCGAAAGTACCAGATGCGCCACAAGTAAACTTGTAGATGTATTCTGTGAATTTACCAGTTCCACTATTGGAAGTAAGGAACTTACCAGAAGTAACACCACCGGCGCTATTACTCATCCAGCATAAAGCTCTGTCTGTCGGGATCTTTGCGATAATACGGTAAATAAATACAGCGTTTGCTCGTGTGGCATGTGCCCATTTAAACCCACCAATACCAGGTGAAGCAGCGCCAGTATTCGTAATGACTAATTCATAGTCACCGCATGGGTTATCTGACGATTTAGCCTGTCGTACTAACGTAACAGCGCCACCGCTGGAATTGTTATAAGAACTTATGCCGTTATTTCCTTCAGCAAACATAACGTCTTTATACAGAAGTTTACCGTTGGATAGAGTTTCACCCATCGCTCCGGTCGCACCAGTGTTACCTTTGGTTCCTGTAACACAAACAGCCGTGGTGGTACTTGTTGCTTTATCTGTATATGTGATAACCGATCTTGTCCATATATACTTTCCATTCTCCCAACCAGGATAAGTTGTACTCCAACTACCACCTGTTAAAGAAGTAGCTGAGGTTGATTTGTAATACTGTTCAACAATTGATGTTACACCTTTGCCAGCTGCTCCAGTTGAACCCTTAGCTCCTGCTATACAAACTCCATTTTGATTTGGTGAATATGTTTTACTGCCGGTACCATCAACAGTAACAGTACGACTCCACATATACTTTCCATCTACCCAAGTTGGTGCTGTTGTTGACCATGAACCACCTGAAAGTGAAGTTGCTGAGGTAGAAAGGTAGTATTCTACGTCGACTGATACAATAGTATCATTTAGCGCTTTATTCGCCTTATTCCACGCATCCTTAGCCGCTTCATAACTACTACTTTTAGATACCTCAGAAAAGCTGAATGACTTGTCAGAATATACATTACAGTCTACAAAATATAATGTATTGGTTGAACCAGAAGCATAAGCCGGCTCTGTATCGCTCCAACCTGAAGGAGGATTTGTAGTCGGCTTAGCTGGTTTCTCTAAAGTTGATGATTGAAGTTTGTAGTAACGGTAGCACGCATATATGTCAATTACTTTTGAAATAGTAATCTGAGCACTAGCTTTTACTGCCATAAACAATCACCTACTTTTCTAACTGTGCTGTGATAACTACTGAATTTTCTACATCTTCTGCTGAAATTGTATATGTATTAGCTGTAGCGACTGCTGTGGTGCTTCCAGCTTTGTACCATTTAACAGTACCTAATGATCCGCATACACCTGCTTCTGTAACTGTCTGTTCTACTCCACCTTTATACACATGTGCTGTCAGAACTGTGCTTCCGGAATTGTTCTTAAAGACCGTTCCGTTTGAACTTGTGATTGTCATAGAGATAGCATCTGCTCCATCAACACCGTTAGTTCCTTTATAAGAAACACTGTATGAAGTTGTAGATTTACCGTCTGAATAGGTAAC
>ULNX01020266.1_pt1 | contig 12554 bp, 8 predicted proteins | sample 1952061 | NCBI WGS metagenome assembly ULNX01 (sample SAMEA4835588, study PRJEB28245) | human gut metagenome | biome: gut microbiome; material: fecal sample | place: Denmark | collected 2008 | reverse complement strand
AACTCCAGTCCTTTGATAGAACTAGGGACAATCGGGTTCGGCGACACTCCGACACTTACGATAGCTAGGTCAATATCAATCGTTTCCGTAGCACCTGGGATAGCGACAGGACTACGACGTCCAGAAGCGTCCGGTTCGCCTAATTCCATTTTTTGTAGAATAACCTGTTTTACACAACCCTGCTCGTCTGCAATATATTCGATAGGATTGTGCAGTGTCAGAAATTCTACTCCCTCTTCTTTTGCGTGTTTAACTTCTTCGATACGTGCGGGCATTTCTTCTTCCGAACGACGGTAGATAATCATGGCGCGTTCGGCACCCAGACGTTTGGCCGTACGGACAGAGTCCATGGCTGTGTTGCCGCCACCGATTACTGCTACATTCTTACCGAAAGCTATCGGAGTATCAGAGTCTTCGCTGGCTGCATCCATTAGATTGACACGGGTAAGATACTCGTTGGAAGACATAATATTGATTGAGTTTTCGCCCGGAATATTCATAAAGTTAGGAAGACCGGCACCGGAAGCTACAAATATCCCTTTGAAACCTTCCTCTTTCAGGTCTTCTATACTAATTGTTTTTCCTACAATACAGTCTTTGATAAAGTTAACTCCCATTTTGGCTAGATTGTCAATCTCAACATCAACAATCTTGTTGGGCAGACGAAATTCAGGAATACCATATTTCAGTACACCGCCAATTTCGTGCAATGCTTCGAATACAGTTACGTCATATCCATATTTCGCCATATCACCTGCAAACGATAATCCTGCAGGTCCCGAGCCGATAACAGCCACTTTGATACCATTCTTTTCAGCAATGACTGGTACGGAGATTTGTCCGCTCTCGCGTTCGTAATCAGCTGCAAAACGCTCCAGATAACCGATAGCTACCGGTTTCTCATTCATTTTCAGATGAATACACTTTGATTCGCATTGTTTTTCTTGTGGGCAGACACGACCGCAAACAGCCGGAAGTGCACTTGTCTCTTTTAATGTCTTTGCTGCTTCCAGAAATTCTCCACGCTCGATGTTCTTGATAAAACGGGGAATGTCAATTCCTACCGGACAACCTTCCATACATCCTGGGTTTGCACAGTCGAGACAACGTTTGGATTCTGTTATAGCCTGTTCAGCAGTCAACCCTTGGTTTACTTCTTCCTTGCGGCTATGTGAACGATATTTTGCATCGAGTTCGTTCATCTCAACACGCGGGATAGCCGTGCGTTCTTTGGCTTTCATCGACTTACGCAACTCCTGTCTCCAGGCAACATTACGGCTTTTTTCGTCGGTCTCCTTTGTAGCTTCGCATACAGTGTCGAGTTTGTGCATTTCTTCTCGTTCGATGTTTTTGAATGCCCCCATGCGTTTCAGCATTTCATCAAAATCTACTTGGTGACCATCGAATTCCGGACCGTCTACACAAACAAATTTGGTTTTTCCTCCTACAGTGATACGGCAAGCGCCACACATACCTGTTCCATCTACCATAATCGTGTTCAATGAGACGTCAGTGGGAATTTCATATTTCTTGGTTAGCAAGCAAACGAATTTCATCATGATAGCAGGGCCGATAGCGAAGCATTTATCCACTTTCTCGCGTTTGATAACTTCTTCCACACCTTCCGTTACCAGTCCTTTGCGACCATAAGAGCCATCATCCGTCATGATGATAACTTCGTCGGAGCTTTTGCGCATTTCTTTTTCGAGAATGATAAGGTCTTTATTACGTCCTGCCAATACAGTGATCACACGGTTGCCGGCAGCTTTCAAAGCTTGTACGATAGGGAGCATTGGGGCCACACCTACGCCACCACCGGCGCAAACAACAGTTCCGAAGTTTTCAATGTGAGTCGCTTGGCCGAGAGGACCTACTACGTCTGTAATATAATCACCTTCGTTCAACTCACAGAGGCGGGTAGAAGATAGCCCTACCTCCTGTATCACCAGGGTGATAGTGCCTTTCTTTATATCAGAACCGGCGATAGTCAAAGGCATACGTTCTCCCTTTTCGCCTACACGTACAATGACGAAGTGTCCGGCCTTACGAGATTTAGCAATTAAAGGGGCTTCAATTTCAAATTTGAACACCTTTTCAGAAAAGCGTTCCTTGCTAATGATTTTGTTCATTATCTAATTAATTTGTTGGTTTTATTACGTAACTGCTAACAGAATGTTATAAATTATGGCAAAGATACAGCTTCTTTACGAAAAACAAAAAGAAAAGCCACTCTTTTGAAGAGTGGCTTTCTATATACAGATGAATCTATCTGTTTATTTCGTACGGATTTTGTACCCGGCTACTCCATAATACAAGATGAACAGGAAGCAAGGTAAACACAGCCAATAAGCTTGTTGCGGGCTTGCTACATCCTTTAGCCAACCATACAGGGTAGGGATAACGGCACCACCGAACATTGCCATGATAAGCAATGATGAGCCGGCTTTGGTAAACTTGCCGAGGTCGGCCATGGCAAGCGGCCACAGTGCCGGCCACATTAATGAACATCCTAATGCCATGAATGAAATAAAATAGATAGATATATGGCTCGGAGTTAGTACTACCAACAATGAACCGATAATAGCCAGGATAGAACAAATTTTTAGCGCAGTAGCTTGGCTGAGATATTTCGGAATGAAAATAATACCGCAGATATAGCCGATCACAATACCGATTGGAGCAATCCAGGCATAATTAGCTGCACCTTCTAGTCCAAGTTCTTTTGCGTAATCGACCAATGTACCCAATGAGACAGTTTCAACACCTACATAAAGGAATAAGGCCAGGCAGCCTAGTAATAAGTGAGGAAATTGAAAAACAGACGTTTTTGTGGCAGCATATGGACAGGCTTCGGCTTCATTCTCGCTTTCGTCTTCTCCTGCCGCTTTTACTTCGGGCAGTGGAGCGAAGAATGCCATAATACCCAAAGCTATAAAAGCACAGATGATGATAATGAACGGCTTGTTCAGATCTTCGATACCAATCAGATTGACATCTTTCCCCAGCAACCATACGATAAAGATAGCGGGGATAGGCCATGCCAACTTATTACAGATACCCATTATGCTAATACGTTTTGCTGCACTATCCAACGGGCCAAGAATGGTGATGTATGGATTTACAGACGCTTGTAGGTATGCATTGGCTGCTCCGCTGATAAAAGAAGCCAGCAAAAATAAGGTGAAGCTTTCCTGATCTGCCGATAAGATGAACAGGTAGAATGCTATGGCAAAAATAAAGAAAGACAGCGACATGGTACGTTTGTAACCTATTGCCTTAATTGTGAGTCCGGCAGGATAACCGAAAACTAGAAAAGGAATGAATGTCGCAGCGATAATCAGATAAGAAGCCGTATTCGAGATTCCTAATGATTTTTGTAATACCGGGACTAATAATGAATTGATTCCGAGTGCGAAACCAATCGCGAAAAACATAATGCCAATAAATGTCAATGGCAACACAAAGCTTTTAGTGTTTTTTGTCATGGGGGAAATGTGTTAAAGGTTATATAAAAATCTCTTGTAAGAAAAGGATATACCTGATTCTTACAAGAGTGAAAAATTCTTAGTCTATCATATCGAAACCGCAGTATGGAACCAATGCTTTCGGAATTTTGATTCCTTCAGGTGTCTGGTTGTTTTCGAGTAGGGCCGCAACGATACGTGGCAATGCCAGTGCTGAACCGTTTAGGGTGTGACAAAGTTCAGTTTTCTTTTCTCCACTACGATAACGGCATTTCAGACGGTTGGCCTGATAGGTGTCGAAGTTGGAAACGGAACTTACTTCCAACCAGCGTTTTTGTGCTTCTGAGTATACTTCGAAGTCGAAGCAAAGCGCAGCGGTAAAACTCATGTCTCCTCCGCAAAGACGAAGAATGCGGTAGGGTAATTCCAGTTTTTGCAGCAGTCCTTCTACATGGTCGAGCATTTCCTGATGAGATTGCTTGGAGTGTTCCGGTTTGTCGATACGCACCAATTCTACTTTGGAGAATTCGTGCAGGCGATTCAAGCCACGCACATCCTTGCCATAAGAACCTGCTTCGCGACGGAAACATTGTGTATATGCACAATTCTTGATAGGCAATTGTTTTTCGTCTAGGATGACATCGCGATAGATATTAGTAACAGGCACTTCTGCTGTCGGAATCAAATATAAATCATCTACTTCGCAATGGTACATTTGTCCTTCTTTGTCAGGAAGTTGTCCTGTGCCGTAACCGGAAGCGGCGTTGACCACTGTCGGTGGCATGATTTCAATATATCCGGATTTGCGTGCTTCATCCAGGAAGAAGTTGATAAGGGCACGTTGAAGTTGTGCACCTTTTCCTTTGTATACAGGAAAACCTGCTCCTGTGATTTTAACACCCAAGTCGAAGTCTATCAAATCATATTTTTTTGCCAGTTCCCAGTGGGGAAGTGCATCTTTGGGAAGTTCGGTTTCCATTCCTCCCATTTTCTCGACGACATTGTCTTCGGCACCTACACCTTCGGGTACACTGTCATAAGGAATATTAGGAATCGTATAGAGTGCATTCTGCATATCGGTGGCAGCTTGTGTCATTGTTGCGTCCAATTCCTTATTACCTTCTTTTAATTCTGCTACACGTGCGCGTGCGGTTTCAGCTTCTTCTTTCTTGCCTTCCTTCATCAGTTGTCCGATTGTGCGCGAAAGAGAATTAACTTCTGCCAGATTTTTATCTAATTGATTTTGGGTACTACGTCTCTTGTCGTTAAGAGCAATAACCTGCTCTATCGTTTCTTTTGCATTTTTGAAATGCTTCTTTTCCAGTCCGCGGATTACCGCCTCTGTGTTTTCTGTAATTTGTTTAATGGTAAGCATATCTATACTTTTTATGAACTTTCACTTAATGGATGCAAAGATACAGAAAAAACGAACAATCAAGCAACGAAAATATCTAAAAAAGAAAAGGAGATGCAATCGCTTGGATTACATCTCCTTCTTTTAAATATTCTCAGTTGTGCAATTATGCTTCAGTTGCAGGAATTACAGAAACATATCTTCTGTCTTCTTTACCTACTTTGAAGTTTACTGTACCGTCTACTAAAGCGAAAAGAGTGTGGTCTTTACCCATACCGATGTTGTCACCCGGGTGGAATTCAGTACCTCTTTGACGAACGATGATGTTACCTGCTTTGCAAGCTTCGCCACCAAATATCTTAACGCCTAATCTTTTACTCTGCTGATTCGCGGCCGTTCTTAGAACTACCGACACCTTTTTTATGTGCCATTTCTTTTTACTGTTTTTAATTGATTAAGCTACTACTTCTGTGATTGTTAATTCAGTGAACTGTTGACGGTGACCGTTCAGTTTTCTGTGACCTTTTCTTCTTTTCTTGTGGAAAACAAGAACTTTGTCACCTTTAACCAAGTTTGAAACAACCTGGCAAATAACTTTAGCACCTTCTACGATAGGAGCACCTACAGTTACGTTTCCGTCTTTGTCTACCAAAAGAACCTTTTCAAATTCTACTGTTGAACCGTTTTCTGCACCTTCGATGTGGTGAACGAACAACTTCTGACCAGCTTCTGCTTTGAATTGCTGACCGTTAATTTCTACAATTGCGTACATCTTATATAATAAATGTATAAGTTAGCTCCGGCGGGTGGTCTTTAATCACTTAGAGAACTCTTTATCAAACCCGTTGCGGAATAATCGGGCACAAAAGTACTGTTTTTATTTGTTTTCAACAAATATTTCTTTTGTTTTTTTAGTTGTGTTGCTATTACTTTGCTCATTTATAGAATAGTATGCACAAACTTCGTTGTCAACTATTAAGGGGGACTTTAAAGTAAATCGCTAAGATTTTTCACAATTATTCGGTGCGGATAAGCGCGAAGTTCGTCAGCGGTAGTCATTCCGTTGAGTACGCCTGCAAAATCGACTCTTGCATTCCGAGCAGTTTCCGCATCTACAATGCTGTCTCCGATATACAAAGTTTCTTTCGGGGTACTTCTCAAATGTTCCAAGGCAAATTTGACTCCTTCCGGTGAAGGTTTTGCAGCTTTGACATCTTCTCCACCTACCACTATATCAAGAAAATCTTCCGGTTGGTACTCTTCGAGGAAACTTAGTATCCTAAATCGGTATTTAGTAGAGATAATTCCGATACGGGCACTCCGTTTCTTCAGCTCTTTCAGTGTAGATAACGTGTCGGGGAAAAGCTGGGTGTTCACATTCATGTGTACATCGGCTTCCAATCTGTATTCCTGTCGGAAAGCTTCGAGTTGTATTGGGTCGGTGATTCCGGTAAGAATACTGAAAGATTCTTCCAATGTTTTGCCGATAGTACGTTTGATTGCTTCATCGGTAACGGTTAAATACTGGTGGCGGGTGAGCACAATTCGGAAACACTTAACGATACCACGTGACGAATCGGCTAGTGTATAGTCGAAATCGAATAAATAGGTTTTATAATTCATTGGGGAGAACTTTTCCGCAAAAGTACTAAAATCTTTTCTTATTTTACAGGTTCTACCGTGTATCCTTGTTTTTTTAATAAGTTTAGCAATCCTTTGTCACCGGGAAGGTGCAGGGCACCAACTGCAATAAAAGTAGGAGCTGTTTTCATAATAGCCGGAAGTTTTTCAGACCATGCCTTGTTGCGATTATAAATCATTGCGTCTTCTTCACCGGGAGTCGGGTCACATTGATTGCCTTTACGCTCTTCGCTGATACGAAGCATTTGGTTTAAGTCCTGTCTCATATAGGCGTTAGTGAGTTTTTTCAGGCTTTCCACTTCTGTATTGATGTTGTTGATCGTACACATTAGCAGTTGTGCTTGCCGTTGCAGCGAATAACCATTGAATAATAAATTGAATTGAAATTCCGCAGTTTCTAGTCCGTCTACTTTTTTCCCGTTTTGGGTAGCTTGTGATTGGAAGAAGGTATCTAGCTGTTCTTGAGGATTAAATTTGCCTATATGTTTTACGTATGCTGCCACTACTACGTTGTTCAGCAGGAATGCAGGTTTCAGTTTGGGGGCTGCGCTTAAATCTAGCATCAGGTTTTCTTTGCAGAATTTGTTAGCCGTTGCAAAGTCTTCAGGGGAGAGGAGGGTGGACAGCGTACTGTCGTTGGCGATCATCATAACCTGTTGCATTTTCTGCATGGTGACCGGTGACTGCATTTCCGACATTTTCAGCTCTCCATATACTTGTTGGGTTTCTTTCATTGCTTTTTGAAGTCCGGCAATGCTGTCCATAATGCTGAATGGTGCCAAGTGATGTGTACCTATAATGTAAGAGGGCTGATTTAGTCCGTTGCCGGATACTTTCCATAAAAGTTGGGCGTTTGCGCTAAACGCTACACAGATAAATAGTACTGCTCCGATAAATGATTTCATAAATTTATTTCAATAAGAGTGAATGATTTGATTGTTAACGTATTCTACCACCGCTGATCCAATGCCTGAGATAATAGTCTTCGTTTAGCCTACTGACGATTACCCCGCGACTTGTGCTGGAATGAATGAATTTCCCACTTTTCAGATAAATGCCTACATGAGCTACTCTCTTTCTAGAACGATTACTGCTAAAGAATACCAAGTCACCTTCTTTGAGGTTTCGTTTAGCTACTTTGTTGCTCTTATTCTTCAGTTCTTCTGTGTTTCGTGGCACTTGGATACGATATACTTTCCGATAGATTTGATAAACCATGCCTGAACAGTCGGTCCCTCTTTTCGAATCTCCACCGCCACGATAAGGGGCTCCTATCCAGTCGGCAGCTTCTAGGTAGAGTTTATGGTCGTCTTCCAAGTTGATGTCTATACCCAATAAGACAGAAGCTCGCGCCAGTGCCTGATAATCCAGACGGGGGGCAGATGTGCGGCAGGAGCTGAAAATGACGGTTAGCCCTACCAATATGAAAAAGAGTTTAAAGTTAATCTTCATCGGCTGCCTTTCCTTTTTTGTTGATGATATTTATTCTTCTACATTGAAGTACGCTTCCAGCTCTTTTTCTGCAGAATTATCTTCATTAATTATATCCCGAATGATAATTCCGTATTCCAGCAGAGCAATTCGCGGACACACATCTACAGTATGGTTCAGGTTATGGCTGGAAATGATAACCGTAGCCTGATGTTCTTCATTATATCTTTTGAGCAGATGCTTGATAATGGATTGCGAACTCGGGTCGAGGAAATTGAACGGTTCGTCCAATATTAATAATTGTGGATAATGAAGCATGGCGGAGATTATACCGATCTTTTGTTTATTTCCGGCAGAATAGTTACGGATTAATTTTTTTTGTCCCATTACTTCCCCGTTCATGAAGCGTTCGAAAGGAACGAGGCGTTCATCTACCTCCTCTTTCTTTAATCCATACATTTTTCCGATGAAGTAGAAATATTCTTCCGGGGTCAGATAATCAATCAAAAAACCACTGTCGATAAAAGCACCGGTGAAGGCTTTCCAGTCCTCGTTTAGGCTTACATCAATATCATTTATAACTACTTTCCCATTGTCCGCTTTCAGCAGATCCAGCATTAACCGGAAGAGAGTCGTCTTCCCTGCACCGTTGTTTCCCACCAATCCGAGCATATCGCCTTGATTGATTTCGTAGTGTTCTATATCTACGGCAATCTTTTCACCGAAATTCTTTTTGAGCTTGTCAATGGTAATCATGATTTTCAATGTTTATATAATTAATGACCCATGTATGTCTATTGGCGGCTGTCTCTGAAACCTTCCATATTGTCATATCGCCGTTTCATGAAACGATGATATACATTCTTTATCCATAGCGGAGAAGTCAGGGTGAATCCTAAACCGATGATCAGTAGGATCGTGTAAGTAATTGTTTCTCCTAAAAGTGAGTTTAACAGGCTATATAGGATAAGCGGCACACCGAATGCTCCGAAGTTTACTAACATTTGTATTGCACTATTGGTTTGGCGGCTCGTTACTTTTTCGTTTAGCGGCACAGTTTGTTTATTGTAAACAGCCAGTTGGAAGAAGCAGAAATAGATGAAGCCGATCGTATAAAAGAACCAGGCAAAAGCTCCCAGCAATGTCAGTTTATTCATAATGATAGCGGGAACCATGAGTAGGAAAGGAATGATTTCGCCAATACTATATATATAATATTTAGCTTTCAACAGGCTCATAATAGATTCTTTGCGTGACATCAATCCGTCGATATAATTGCCCTCGAACGACATAATCTGTGACAGGATAATCATTCCGAATACAGCAAAGTTGTATACGCAGATGAAAGAAGTCATCAGGCGTCCATCGTAGACACTTGAGAAACTGAGTGCACAGGAAAAAGCTACCACCACGATAGCGACACTGCGCAGCGAACTTTTGCAACGGCGGTTACGTAAAAGCATTTTCAGTTCTAGTCTCATATATTCACCGACTTCTCCGTAGCGTTCGAAGAATCTATATTCCGAGACGTGTTTGATTTGTGTATCATCTACTTTGGCCAATTCTGCGTAGATAAGTCCCGACATAAGCTTGCGGTTAACCAGCCACAAAGTGACTATCACAAGTATAGTGCCGAGAAAGTAGAGAATATTTCCTTGGATATACCCGTCTCCCAAGTCCATAAAGAAATAGAAAAGAGGACTGTCCTCGGGAATAAAAAGGAGGCAGGCTATTCCACCATAAAAAACAATGGGCAATAGAACCCACCAAATACGTTCGTTGATGAGTGTACGGCACAGCAAGTACCAGTAATTGTTAGCAAGAATCAGCAGTAAGATACCAATAAGATAGGTGATAACACCGAGAATTCCAAAATATTTAGTAATAGTAATGAAAGAAAAAGGGACAAACATAAACAACCAGAATAGGTTGAATAGGCTAAGTCCGGAGCGGATAAGTAAAAAGTCGATGACACGATTTCGTTTAACCGGCAACAGGAGGTAAGGTTTTACCTCCTGTGTCGGTGTTTTTTGTAACGGAACACGCAACAGGAAATCCAGTGCCAGAATAAAGATCAGAACAACGGCGTTCATTACATGATATGGTTCTCGGTTGGGAACCATATTTGAGAAACCGAACGCGAATGTCGTACCGAAAAATATCAGGTAACCGGCCCAAAATGCAGCCATGACATAACCGAGTATTTTAGCAACTTTGTTCTTTTCATACATCGGGTGTCTTCTGGCGGCAAGTCTTCCGTGTTTACGTAGTTCGTTGAGTATCATCATCTATACAAAAGAATTTTTATTTGTTTTCTTCCGGCATAGTCATAACGACTTGAATTTCGTTGTTCTGTTTCAGCAGCTTGGCAAGGAAGTCTTGTACTTCTTTGGCTGTAATGCTGTTGACTAACTTTTCATAGTCTTTCGTATTGTCAATACCTGTGTAGAAATATTCGTCCAGATTATTTAGCCAATAGCCGTTTTCTTTCTGAGCGTCTTTGTATTTCTTCAACATATATTCTTTGATCTTCTGCATGTGTTCGGCAGATGGACCTTCTTTAGCCATTTTTTCTAATTGTTCCACAACGATAGCAGACAGTTTATCTTTCTTAGCTGGGTCAGTCTGGAATACAATCTGAAGTACCAGTTCTTCCTTCGGATATTTGCTGAGGTTTCCGTTACAGCTTACGCCATACGTGCCACCTTCTTTTTCGCGGATTTCAGCGGTGTAAACCATATCTAATGCCTGATCAAGGAAGCTGAGTAGTGTATTGCTACGCAGGTCGTATTTGCAAGTTCCGCTGTATAGGAACATGATGGTAGCCATTGGCGTTTCCTGTTTCTTTGCAAATTCATTCTTGTATTCCCCTTTGCGAATGTACATCTTATTATCCTTGAATGTTTCCTTGCGGTTGATAGAAGGCAGAGCACCCAGATATTTTGCAATCATCGGTTTCATCTGTTCTAGGTTTACGTTTCCTACCAGATAGAAAGTAAAATCGCTTGCATCTTTATAGCGGTCTTTGTACATTTCGAGGATACGGTCATAGTCGATCTGGTCTACCATGCTTTCTTTCAGCTTGATAGCGCGTGGATGGTCACCGTATAGAGCACGTGTCACTGTATCGCTGAATGCCGTCATCGGGTTAACGTCTGAGTTTTGAAGCTGTGCTTTCAGGCGGTTCTTGTATGATTCGAATGCTTCATTATCCTTGCGCGGAGAAGTGAATGTCAGGTAAGTCAACTGCATCATTGTCTCGAAATCTTTCGGAGAACAGCTACCTGAAATTGTTTCTGTTGTATTACCGATACCGGCTCCTACGGAAGCACGTTTACCGGCAAGGGCTTTGCTTAAGTCTACTTTGCTGAAATTACCGATACCGCCTACCAGAGCTACACCGTTTAATTGAGAAATATTGATGATTTCATCGTTCGGGAATACACTGGTACCACCAAGGCTTACACCTTTCATCATGATCTGGTCAGCTTTGAAATCTGTAGGCTTCGCATAGACTGTTACACCGTTAGAAAGCACTAGTTTTGTACTGCCGTAAACGTCATCGGCCTTTTCGGAAACAATCTTTCCGCCTTTAATGTCTTCAGAGATAAGAGGTTCGTTGGAAACTTTGTCTTCGTATGGTTTCAAATCGAATGAACTCATCTGCTTCAATAAAGCTGCAATTTCCTCTTTCGTCGGATATTTCAGACCTTCTTTTTGAGGACCCGCGAGCAGTACTACTTGGTTATTATCAGTAACCAGCTGTTTCATCAATTCGTTGACGGCCGTCACAGGAATGTTCGGAGCCATCTGCTGTACAAGCATATATTCGAATTCGATACCCGGAATCGGTTCTTTATCGAGGAAATTGTTCACATATTCATCGACATAGTTACCACTTTTTGTTTTTTCACGTTCGTTATACGCAGACTCCATAGCTTGCATATAGTTAGCACGCGCGCGTTCATATTCAGTTTCAGTGAATCCGAAACGACGTGCACGTTCTGCTTCTTCCAGAATAGTTTTCATCGCCAAGTCTACACCGTCAATCTTGCTGTTTGCAGTAAGGCTGAATGCTTCTTTGGTCTTGGCAAGGAAATACTCTCCATATCCTGCACCGGCACCGGTAAAAGGAGGATTGGCTGTTTGGCGGAGTTCGTTCAAACGGCTATTCAGCATATTGATAGCCATGTTGAGTACGTACTGTGTAGCATAATAAGAAATCGTATTTTTCAAAGAATCTGGCGTTGCATCTTGTTTGAAGAAGATGTTGATAGAAGGATTGGCAACTTCTTTGTCTGTGCCGATATAGATCAACGGTTCCTGATTGTCTGCTACCGGATAGTAAATACGTTCGGCAGGGTTTACCGGAGCTTTTACGTCTTTGAATACCTCTTTCAACTTGGCTTCCATTTCTTCAGCGTTGATGTCACCGACGATAACGATTCCCTGCAAATCGGGACGGTACCATTTAGCATAGTAATCACGGATATCCTGATAAGGGAAGTTGTTGATAACGTCAATACTGCCGATAGGCATACAGTCGGCATATTTAGAATCCGGATACATAGTAGCCTGTGCATCAGTCATGATGCGTAGCATACCACTGTTGCGACTTCTCCATTCTTCGCGGATTACACCACGTTCTTTGTCGATTTCTTTGT
>ULNX01051205.1_pt1 | contig 12575 bp, 20 predicted proteins | sample 1952061 | NCBI WGS metagenome assembly ULNX01 (sample SAMEA4835588, study PRJEB28245) | human gut metagenome | biome: gut microbiome; material: fecal sample | place: Denmark | collected 2008 | reverse complement strand
CTTCTGCGGCTCTGTGTCGTGTTAAGTGTCCGCATCCGGTTGATATCATCCCATACCTCAAGTTGGTTCCATGATCCCGGAGCAACCACCATGAAAGTAGCCGGCAGTCTGCCGTCATTATCAAGTTCTTTTGCAAGCTTCACATGCTCTTCATAGTTGTAAACGCTCTCTCTGCTGTATTTCCTGTATGCTTTCTGCAGATTATCCACCGATATCTCTTTCAGCTCATCCTTACTGATCAGACGATTGCCCGACGATCTCCAATATCCATGTGCGTCTATCTGCCATTGTGCCCTTGTGTATTCTTCCTTGCTCTTTGATACTGGATCATCTGCATATGCTTTGCTATGATCCGTTGGGAGCTTTCGGAACAATAGGATATATTCCGGGCATCCTACACCCATCTTGGTGCCATCCTTGCACTGTTCAGACCAGCCAAGGCGGTATGTCTGATTATTCTCCCGTACAACATCCGTCACAACGGTGATCATGCCGAAATACATAAAACCATGCTTCATGTAATGCTCGATACAATCCGCATGAAACGGCTCGATTGTCGGCATACCGGTACCTGTCGCATTTCCAAAAAGCACTCTGTCCTTTACATGTACTGCTGCCACTCTGCCAGGCTTCAATACCCTCAGGAGCTCCGGTGTCAGATAGTCCATCTGTTCAAAGAACCGCTCTGTATCCTGATTATGTCCGAAGTCGTTATAATTTGCACTGTACTCGTAGTGATTGCCGAATGGTATCGACGTATGTATCAGATCAACGCTGTTACTTGCCATGACACGTGTCTCTTCCACGCAGTCGCCGTATACCGCTTCATAGTGATTACCTCGCACGGTTCGTTCTTCTCTTGTTCCTTCCACTCCCATCTTCCTTTCCAATCGTTCAGCTTTGTTCGCTGAATTAAGTCCATACTTCTTCACGATCTCAACCATCCGCTGGACCATGTAATTATGATTCTTCCATTTCTCCAGCAATGCTTCCTTGATCTGCCGCTCGTTCTCCATGTAGATAATGTCAATCACAACCGGCTGACTCTGCAAGAATCGGTAACATCTGTGGATTGCTTGAATAAAATCATTGAATTCATAATCAATACCAAGGAATATTTCCCGGTGGCAATACCGCTGGAAATTACACCCCGAGCCGGACAGCGATTTCTTTGTTGCAAACAGCCGTGTCTTTCCATTTGAGAAATCAATTACACGCTGTTCTCTCGTCTCATAATCCAAGGATCCATAGATATCAACCGTCTCTGGCAACGCCTTCTTGATTGCATGGCGTTCACTCTCCAGGTCGTGCCACAACAAGAAATGATCATCCGGCGAAGCATCTACAATCTCCTTCATCTTCTGTACCCGGATGTCTATGCTGTCCCGCTTAACTGCTGCCGCTTCTTTCAATCCTTCTGCCGCTTCCTGAAAGAGCTGCATCTGTCCGTCCCTGTCCGCTGTATCTCCGTAATGAATCGGTATCTCATGCCATCTGACATCAAGCGGTGGCAGATCGTATCCGACATCTGAGTAGTCAGGATTGAGATCAGACGGCTTTGTAACGAACAGCGCCCAACTTGACACCCACAACCAGAATTCATCTTCCATATTCGGATACAGCGTCAGGTTGTTTGCCTTTGTACTATCCCGCTGGAAGAATCTTGTCAGTGCCTGTCCGGTGTCCATGACTTCCAGATATCCGGCATAGTGTATAAGCTCCTTGTACTTATTCGGCGATGGTGTAGCCGTTGCTACGAGCTTATATGGAACGTTCTTGAATTTATCCAAGAATGTCTGATATGTCTTACTTCCAAAGCTCCGGAGTACACTTGCTTCATCCAGTGACGTTGCAGCAAAGTACGATGGATCTATATCACCATCTCTCACTCGCTCATAGTTCGTCAGCACAATCTGACTGTCACACGCCTTGACCTCGTCCATCGTCCGGCAATACTCCGGCTTCTCATATCCAAGCAGTTCCACCGCATCTCTGGTGAACTCCTGCTTCACTCCAAGTGGCAGAACAATCAAAGCTCTGCCGCCGGTATGTTCTGCTGCCAAATGGCAGAACTCTATCTCCTGTACCGTCTTTCCAAGACCGAATGCTTCAAACAATGCCCGTCGTCCGCCCTTAAGTGCCCATGCAACGGCATCTGACTGATGTGGTTTCAATGCCGGATTGATCTTTGAACGATCAACCGCAAATCCGCTGTCTGTTGCAAGGTCGATTTTGCTTTCTAAAAATTCTCTATATGTCATGTCACACCTCACTTGCAACCAGTTCTCTATTGCACAGCTTCTTGATCTGTCTCACTCGTTCAAACGATATACCGCACATTTTCGCTGTATCGGTCATGCCATATCCCTGCAGCATGCACCGCATCGGCTTCTGTGTTCTCGGAGACAACTGATCTACCATATGTTCAAAATCCATCATCGTAATAAGTTCTCCGATACAATCGTGTCTGTCTTCCAGAAACGAATCCCCATAACTGTCACCATCATCATTTACAATCTTGTCGAGTGATACATACTGTGGTTTCTCGACATCTTTCCAGTGAAATGGTGTACGTACTGTCACATCTCCAAATTGAATGTATCTTTCCACATATCTGTTGATATATATACCGATATAATTTCGATTTAAGTGTTCCAGATCCTTGCTTCTGTCAATGGCTTCCACCAGTGCAAGTACACCTTCCTGTATGATGTCATCGTAATTTGGGAATCCATGATATTTATTCAAATGAAAATACACGAGTTTGATATTCTCCATGATCTTCTGATTTCGCAGTTCAATTCTTTCTGCCTTTGTCAAATCCATTCACCTCCTGTTGAAAGAGAGCTTCCATCTCATCAAGCGCAGATACACGCTCCTGTGTCGGTTGTATACTCTTAGGCATATTGCTCTGATATCCTCGTCTCTGTTTCTGCCTGCGCTCATTCACTGCATTTACTACCCATCGAATAATTGCGAGATAATGAGACTTTGTTTTGTAACCTTTCTCTTCAATGTACATATCAAGAAATTCGATTGCATCGTTACGAATATCAGCTCCGTACTTATCTGCGAGCTTGGTGAATTCATCATCCAACAGCATCACATTTCCGAATGGTCCATATGAATGCTTTGCGGGTGCGCTCTCTCTTTCCTTTCCTTTCTTTTCTTTTCCTTTCCTTTCTTTTGTGGTATAAATCTCGGATTTATCCCCATTTTTCTCGGATTTATCGGTATAATTCTGCGAATTATTTTCAAAAAGGGTGACTTTAATACAAGGGGCGGTATCTTCTTCTTTCAAAAGCCATATTCGAGAATCTACAACAAAATCTCTTTTCAGCCGTTTTACCGCCTCTTGAAATCGTCTCTGTATACCAGGGGAGGTAATGATAGTGTCCGAACTAGCAAGTGTGATCTCCGTGATTAGTGACCGGCTAGCCAAGAATGTCATTATCTGCTTCATTGAACCCTCGGACAGTCCCAAGCTCGCCATAGCGCTGTCTTCACTGTCTGCATTCCATACGATATAATATCCGTTTTCTCTATATATCTCCGTAAGAAGGAATATATAAAACATCAATCCATCAGAGCCGTATCGTGCTTGGAGCGCTCTGATTTTTGTATCCGCATAGAAGAAATCCGTATCAAATGGGAAGTAAAGCAATCCGTCTCTCTTTTGACGTGCCATCTGCTCCTTCCTTTCAATCCAGCTATTTAATAATGCTGGTTGCATAATCCTTATAAACATCTTCAAGCATTGTTCGATTACATTCTACGAACTCGCTTCCGGCAAGTTCCTTATACTCTGCCTGAATCTTCTGTCGTGCTCTTCTGACCGATTCTGTTGTTGGAAATCCCAACTCTCGCATATGCAGGAAGAACTGCTGAAGAGGAATCTTATCTACATCTACGCCGTTCTTCTTGCCAATTTCCTTGTACACCATGTAACATAAGCATCCGTCACTGCTCCGAGTCTCTGGATGTTTCTCAAGCATCGCTTTTACAACCTTATGTGTATCTCTGATATTTGCTCCCATCTTGTCACACCTCCCTGATCCGGATGCCGTGTCTGTAGAGCATCAGCTTCCGCTTTATGATGTAATCCTTTGTCCGGAATCCTTTTGTATCCTCTACGACCGTATCTCCGTTGGTATCTATATAAACGAAATCAGCGATATAACTACATGCATGTTCCACGCAAAACTTCTTCATCTTCACAAATCCATTCTTCAATGTGACCGGTCGCAGTTCATATTGCGATGGAATCAGTTCATATTTGACCTGCATCTGCAGATTGCTAATCTCGCCAGTCTGTTCAAGCAAATGAAGCTCCCGGTACCGCCACGCTTCCTTCTTGGAATCAAATGTAATACCGTCAACTACCACTTTCCTGCTTCTGTATTTGCTCATGTAACTCCTTTCCCTCTACCGCCATAAATGCGGTAGAGAATGACTTACAATAAAACAAAGAATACTGTGATATATCTTTGTACAATAACCTTATCCAAACAATGCGGCAGCGGCACTGTTGTTCACCTGCTCCGGCGTCGGCATTTCCGCTTCAGCCACCTGTGCACGTTCTTCCTGCTGAGAATCTATCGCCTGTTCCTCAGATGTTTCCGCCAGCTGTGAGGGCTCTGCAGCATCTACATCTGCAACCGGCTCATCTTCTACATATACCTTTGAACCATCTTCTTTGATGTATGCCATGTCGGATTCAAATGCTGACTGCATCTCGATAGACATGATTCCCCACTTGCTGATCAACTGACGGAGCATGGTCTTGTATGCCATTGCGTCGAAGTTCTTATACCAGAAGCTTGAATACATCCACGAATCACGCTGATCGTAATTACCGGCAACATAATCTGCATAAGACACCTTATGCTTCACGCCGTATCTCGTATTGATTGCCGTCATATCTTTGCTGAATGCCTGCGAATATCTGTCAGCATGTGCAAGCATCTGATTTTTGCTCCAGTACATTGACTTTCGAAATCCATTGACAAGTTCAAACATCGCATAATATCCAACCGTCTCCGCTTTCTCTCGTGCATCCCAGTCATTAACCATCAGCTGAATATTTATTTCTTCATTCATCGGATCAAAGCTGACAAACTCACCTTCCTTGATAGCCAGTACAGTAAGCTTTTTATACTGACCGGAGCGGATTGCAAGCTGGATATACCCTTTATATCCCATCTGGAACTGTGCCACCTTCGTACCGGCTTTATTGTCGCTATACGGCACGAGGTAATAATGACCAAGCTGTGGCGATGGGGAAAGCTTCAAGCTCTCTCCCAACAGCGCACCAGACAGGATCGATGGCTTCGTACATTCTGCAAGAGCAGGATTCACGCTGACTGCCGATACTACGCCGGAGATAAAGCGCTGCACATTTCCCTTACCAAGTGCCTGCTCAATATTCGCTTTGATATCCATACGATTCAAGAACCCGGTCATTGTCGTGTCCTGAATCTGATTCTGCTTACTCTTAACCAAACTATTCTGTACCATCTTATTTGTCTCCCTTCTTTACAATCGCATCAACTACAATATCTGAAAGCGTCTCGGCTAACTGGTCTAAGATCTGTTCAAATCCGCCCTTCTTGTCTGATTCCATCTCTCTCTTATCCTTCTTCATAAGTTCATCACAAGTGGCATCCGCTAATGTAAGAATCTTTTTGTATTTTTCATCTGCATCCTTCTTGTCATAACTTACACGAAGGTTATGCTTAAAACTACCAAGGATTGATGCAATTTCAACCGCACATATACCTTCATTTCCACTAATTATTGCTGTTCCATTTTCTGCTTTTACCATCTTCATATCCTCCTAAATTGCTCTAAACTCTATATTTCTGCTCTGGAAGAATTCTTTCAGGGCAAGTGCATCTTCGGTTGTAAGAAGTGCTGCAAACCGAATCCACTCTTTTGACGGCTCCAGTTCCTGCTGTGCCGGAGCTTCCTGTGGAACAAGATCCATAACCATCTGTTCCGCCGGCTGTTCCAACTGCTGCGATGCCTGCTCCTGTGCAATCTGCTTCGCACGTGCTTCCTCGGCTTCTCTTCTCGCCTTTTCCTCTGCTTCGTACTGCGCTTTCTTCTTGGCGATTTCGGACATATGCTGCGCCTTCTCGATTGCCTTTGGCAGATCCAGCGTCTCTTTGTACAGTTCCAACGCTTCAAAGCCAAACTCCGGGAGCTTGTTGAGTGTGAATACCGCTGTGCTAATCTCGTTTAATCTGGCACGCATCGCATCTTCGATAGACTTCATCGATACGGATGCATTCAACCACTTCTCATCCCAGATCATCTCCAGCTTTACAAATGCCTGAAATCCAATTGTCTCAAAGAGTGCTTCAATCTCCTTCCGCTTCTCTTCCTTCAACGTCTGCTCATATTCTTTAATCTGCTTATCAATCAACTGTACCGGCTCATTCACAATATCCGTGAGTTCACGAATTTTCCGTTCGAATTCATCGTATGGCTTCAAACAATCCTTTTTGATACGGATTCTCTCATCTGACATAGCCTTAATAAGCTTATTCAATGCCGCTCTGTCTGCTTTCGCATCCTTAATCTGATCACTGCCTGTATATACCAGATTCTTATACATCTCTACCTTGCTTGTGATCTCTGCTTTCAATTCTTCATAGTTAAACTGAATTACCTCCGGAAATGTTACCGGTTCTACTCTTAACTCCATTCATATCCTCCTAACTTAATACCAGCTCATATTGAGCATCCTTACCTACCGAGAGCAGGGACTTGATACGTTCGCTCTCCCGCTGATCCTTCAACTTCTGCTCTGTGCATTCCTCACATCGCTCCTGTGGATCCAGATGTGCACCACAGGTCGGACAGATATATCCATACATGAGACATCCTCCTATATCTCCGGCAGCACCAACGGCGGAGCCTTCATGTTCTCTACGCATGTCCAGAACTTCCGCTCTTCATCCGCCAGATATTCAATATCCGCTTCCACATCAGATCTCTCGATGTGATAATGTCTGGTCTGCAAATACACCGTTCCATCTGAGAACACTGATTTGAGCTGCGCTTTCAGCTCCACAAACTCAAACTCTGTCACCATCAGATAATGCAAGATCTGTATGTAATAGTTCTCCGGCAAACGATGATCCCACTTCTCTTTCTGACGAGACTGCAGGATATTTGTAGTTTTACACTCCCATACACCCATACGGCCAGCTTCATCCTTGAGCCATCCATCCAGAGATGCATGTGCGAACGGATATGCGTCATTTGTCCACATGTTATTTTCCTCGTAGAACATCTCATACTGCGGATAGTCCATCTTGAACAGTTCCCGGAGATACTTCTCTGCTTCGGTGCCATACTTCACATACGGCTTGTCCGAGATATCCTCCGGCATCAGATGAAATGCCTTATCCTTCCAGAGTTCCACATTCGTCTTGTATGGATTCTTACCGAGTATTGCAGATGCATCTGATCCGCCGATCTTCGTTCTGTGCTTCAACCAATCTTCACGATTTGGAAGCACCTGCATCGTAACCATTGATTCACGCTCCCTTCCGTGTTATACTTCTTATCGTGTTATTTGTTATTTGCACCTGCGGGATGCCAGTCCCAAGGGTGCTTTTTTTGTAGATCTCGATTGCATGGTCCATATCATCATTGTTGGCATATTCAATCAGCTCCTTATAGATTACAGCCACAAGCATCATCCAAAAGCCATAGATCATGCCAAGCCATAACAGCACAGCACCTTCTACCATTGCGAATGTTGCCAGCCGGTATGACCATATAATCATGTCGTTACTCATCCTCTTTCTTCCTCTCTGCTTGTCATTACTGATTTTCCGTTGCAAGTGTGCCCCATGCGATCTGTTCCGCTATACGCTTCGGATTGTACGGCGGCACTCTGCGTCCGGCTTTTAAGTCCTTTCTATATTTCAAGAAATCAATAAACGCCAGATAATTCACATATGTCACGCCGCAGCCATCCAGAATTGTGTGTGAGCCATATCTGCCCTTCTTAACGTATTGATCGATCTCTGCGATTCGACTGGTGACCGTCCGGGCAGATACGTTCATCAACCTCTGGATCTGTGCCTTCGACATATACGGTGATGCGCTGATGTACTTAATTGATGTTATCTCCATCTGCTAAAACCTCCTTGTATATTTAGTAAAACGATGGTTTCCAGAAAAAAAACGACAAATCAAATAATTTTTTTATTTTTTCTGCAATTTCATCTTTTGTCCGTTATACGCTATCCGCTTGACTATTCTTTTCACTGCTTCTATACTCCCTTTACAGGCTCCCGCCAGAGCCCAGTACATATGAAAGAAGGTGAAATCATGAGGATTTATGCTTGCCTGCTTGGTGAATGGATTGATATAACCGAAACTGCTACCGTTGCAGATCATCAGAATCCTGTTGCATATTTTACAGATAACTTGAAATATGCAAGCGGTTCACGATATGCAAAATGCTTTGAATACGATTACATTCATATCCAGTACCATGGCAAAGACTATAGAATAAATCCTGTATTTATTCAGATTGTCAATGAATAAGATTCTGATTAAGCAGGAAGTCAAGTTCCTTTGGTGGCTCAAAGGTCAACTTGGCTTCTTGTGTCTCAAAACCATTTTCTATAATGTGATTGATTCTGCTCCATTCTGCACGTGTCATACCTTCAGCAAGAGAAATGATCTGCTTTGCCTGTTTCTTTGTTACCATGCTTCTCCTTTCTATCAAATTAAATTTGTGATACACTATTCCCAAAAAAGGATGGTGTGTCACATGGTTTACGATTTTGAAAAAATAACTTTAAGTATGAAGGAAAAATATAAGCTTTTTGTTACCCGCATGAGAAAGAAATCCAAAGCTGAATATTTTGGTGATTCCGAATATTACCTTTCTGATATAAAATTTATCCGCCAAAACAGTTCTGGAAAAACAGACATTATTGGTTCATCCATACCAGATGGAACGTACTCTGTCACAAGCAATTATCTTCGCTACCTAACATATCGCAGGGAAAAATTTTTCTCACGAGTGCTTACTTCCGTTATCACACCTATAGTTGTTTCAATCGTTACGTCCATATTGACAGTAATAATCCTAAGCAAACTAGGCTTAAAATAAGAATTACTGTTCTATATTTGCGTTCCCTTTTATACAGGTACTCATAGAAAAGAATCTCTTCATCTGTTACATGATGAAATTCTTGAAATCCTTTGTTATCTTCAAGGAATTTTTCTCTTCTAACGTCTTCTCTAATTGATTTCAATTCCTTTTCAGATTCAACAAAGTTTTTTATAAATCCCAATCCCTTCTCCTTTCTATCAAAGTATTCATTTTGTGAACTCGTAGGGTAAAAAAATATTTTCCCGAGGGAAATTACAAATGTCCGCATACATTCTTATTTCTGCTTCTTTCATTTTTACCTTACCACTCTCCCAATTTCCTACTGTTATTCGCGAAACTCCCATTTTATCTGCAATATCCTGTTGCGAAAGGTTGGCATTAACTCTAACAGCAGACAATCGAATTTTTAATTGATTCAACTTTTCATCTCCTTTCTCAATTCTGTAACTGCATTATAGTATTCTTTTTGTGAACTGTCAAGCATTTTGAAAACTTTTTTTACATTTCGCTTGTTAAAAGTATTCTTTTTGTGTATAATTAAAAAACAAGAAGGGATGTGATGAAATGGGAACAAACCAATTTTCAAGACTGCTAAAATACTATCTAATGTTAAATAACAAAACCCAAAGTAATTTGGTAAACGATTTAGGATACGAGAAATCAACAGTATCAAATTGGTGTTCTGGAACAAGAGTCCCAAAGCTTGATACTATTATAGACATTGCAAAATATTTACATGTGGATCCTGGCGACCTAATCATTGAAAGTGAGACGAAGCCATCTTATTATTTCGATGAAGAAACAGCAAAGAAGGCGCAGGAGATCTTCGAGAACAAAGATCTTTCTCTCTTATTCGATGCTGCACGTGATGCTTCTCCGGAAGACATCCAAACAGTACATACAATGCTACTTGCATTAAAAAAGAAAGAAAAAGGCGAATAAGTCCGTATTATTGTACCTGCGATATGATATGCTCTTAGTCGCAGGGGGTGATATTACGAACGAAGTATTTGTACACTTGATTGATTTTAAGGGAGCAAACGCAAAAGAAACCGTCACTTCGAACGAAGATGGCAGTTTCTCAATCTTTATCAATTCAAGGCTCAATCAGGAACAGCAGACAGACGCTTACTTGCATGCTCTGTCCCACATCACCCGGTTGGACTTCGAGAATAGAGATGCTTGCGTTGACCACTTAGAATATTATGCACACAATAAAATTTAATAAAGGGGGATTCCTATTATGAAGAAAAAACTTTTTGCAATTATGCTTGCTTGCTCTTTGCTCACTGGCTGTGGAGCATCAAAAGAGCCTAATTTAGGATCTTACGATAATAACTCAACAGAAGCAATTACCGAAGCATCCTATATTGCAGACAACACCGAAACAACCGCATCTGATGAAGATGGCGAAACAGAGACAACAACAGAATCTGAAAACGAAACAGCATATGAAATTACCTACACAAATGCTCAAATTCAAGAATCATATAGTGGCGTAATGGTTGACGTAATTGTCGAAATTGAAAATACAGGTACTTCGGATTTATATTTATCTAACGGAGCATGCGACCTAGAAGATGAAAATGGTCACTTAGTATCTGCTATGAAAAGCGTACCAACATATCCTAATGTGATTTCTCCCGGAGAAAAAGGTTATATGTCTGACACTATAACGCTTGATAACTATTCTGGCGATTTGAAATTAACTGTTTTACCTAGACCTGATGTTGAAAAAGCATCTATACATAAAACAAGATATGAAATTTCGGATGTATCAACAAATAATAACGATTGGGATCGAATTGATGTTACAGGAAGGCTAACATGCACATCTGATCAAGTAGAATCTGTAAGCTATGTAGCCGCTATATTCTATGATGCCGATCACACGCCTATTGGTATAAGCAATACCGTTATAATGGAAGACCTGAATCCAAATGATACAATTGGCTTTGAACTGAGTGGAATCACACTTCCAGAAGGTGTAAATACAGATACTGTTGCGGACTATGAGATATTTGCATATCCTGCACAATTTCAATAAAAAATAGATAAATAAAAATCCCCCAGGTGATGGAAACACCTGAGGGTGTCACCCATAAACCGAAGGCTTATGCATAACAAATTCGCAACTTGTATTATACCATAAGCCTTCACATTTTCATAGGCTTATTTTTTTATGCCTATTTTTTCAAAGGAGGTTTTATTATGTGGTGTGAAACTCAAAAAAACGGAACAGTTGTCTATCGTGAACGATACACAAACCCTCTCACCCTTAAGGTCGAAAGAGTTGCGGTCTCATATCCAAAAGACACGCCGCAGAACAAGAACAAAGCACAAAGAGAGTTAAATGCAAAGATCGAAGCTGCTATTAAGGATCTTCAATGCACCGATAATACGGTAACTCTTGCAAAACTTCAAAAAGAGTATCTGAAAGCCCAAAGAATCATATACAAAGATAGTACAGTTGATCGGAATGAGAGTGTTACTGGCTCTGTCATAGAGATCTTGAATCCAGATGCAATTGTCAACAACCTGACAGCACAATATGTAAAGTCCAGATTGCTCGATTCCGGAAAAGAACTTACGACATTGAACTCTTACATAACACGATTCAAAGCAATGTTAAATTGGGGATATGAAAATGACTACCACGATAACATGAAGCTGATCACAAAGCTTAAGCCATTTGATGATTCATCTGATGATAAAGAAATTACTACAAAATACTTGGAACCTGAAGAAGCAAAAAAGCTCCTTGATTACATCAAACATGATAATTGCTGGCACTGGTACTATATAACTTCGATACTATTACTCACAGGCTTGAGATTCGGTGAATTGTCTGCACTAGAAGTATCTGATATCGATATGGACCAGTTAACAATCCGAATCTCCAAAACATACGATTCAAAGCACGACAGTGTCACTACACCAAAGACCGATAATTCCAAGCGTGTAATACACATCCAGCCGGCTCTTCTTGTAGAGTTAAAAAAATGTATGCTATGGCGTAAAGAAATGATGTTAGCGAATAATTTCAGATCAAGCATCTTGATTCCAAACAACAAAGGTGATCATATGCCAATAGCCGGTTACGAAAAATACCTTCGTATCATATCAGAGAAGCTATTTGAACGACGTGTGACACCTCATATGTTACGACACACGCACGCTTCGCTTCTCGCCGCAAACAACATGACTCCTGATGAGATTGCCCGCCGCCTCGGGCATGGAAAAAGTGAGATAACCAAAGAAATCTATATTCATGTTACTAAAAAAGTAACCCAAAATGACAATCAGAAATTAGATCAGATAAATCTCTTCTCATAATTTTTGCCCAGTAAATGCCCAGTAACGCATTTTTCAACCATAAAAAAACGGCGGAAACACTTGATTCTACGTGGTTTCCGCCAAATAAAAAAGA
>ULNX01019655.1_pt1 | contig 12598 bp, 13 predicted proteins | sample 1952061 | NCBI WGS metagenome assembly ULNX01 (sample SAMEA4835588, study PRJEB28245) | human gut metagenome | biome: gut microbiome; material: fecal sample | place: Denmark | collected 2008 | reverse complement strand
CAATAACGCTAGGCACACTATAGCAGCCTTATTCTTTTGCGAAATATAAAACAGCAAAATAAAGCCAAAAACGGGAAGAACGGCGAGCCAAGCGCCGCGAGTTCCATTAAAAATAAGCGCAGCACAGCCAGCAAAAAAAGCCAACCCGGTCAGCCTATTATACTTTTTGAACACCTTGGCATCTAAAAAGCACACTAAAAAAATGGGCAAATACATGGATAGATAGCCAGCAAAGGTCATAGGATGACCAAAAAAGCCAGCTACTCTGCGGTCACCACTAAGGCCCTGATAAATTAGGCAAGCAATGCCCAAACACATGCCCAGCATAGAAATACCAAATACTTTTTTTGTACTCAGGCTATCATGAATGCTTAAAATGATAATCACAAAGGGCATCATGCGCCAAATCCGCATATCGGCCCAGGTTTTTAATCCCAGCTTTATGTCGCCACTAAACAACGCCGAAATAAGCAGCGCGCCCACAAAGCCAGCGATAGCAAGAAAATAGCCCTTGTATTCCTCGGGAACAGCAATTTGATGCTTCTTTACATAAAACAAAAAGAACAACGTTGCCAAGCCCAGGGTAATATTCCCCAGCGCTATCGACACAAACGAGATAAACGCAAAAACACAAATCGGCAAAGTATAATATTTTCCTAACATCCTTCTCTTTTCTCCCAAATAACAGCTATTGTAAGCTAATCCACTCACATTCTTATTACCATTATAACACATTCTAATTCATATAGTCATAACATTACTCTCAAATTTATGACAGCACCAAGCAAAAGCGCCAGCACGCTACGCTGGCGCAAACGAATATGTAGCTAGAAAATGAGCACCAACGTGCCCGCAGTAATGAGCAGGCCGCCGATGATGGTTTTTGTAGTAATGGCCTCGCCCAGGATAAAAAATGCCATGACCATGGTGATAACCACGCTAAACTTGTCCACCGGCACTACCTTGCTAGCCTCGCCAATTTGCAGTGCGTAAAAATAGCACAGCCAGGATAGGCCCGTTGCCAAGCCGCTGAGCACTAAAAACGTCCAGCTTTTGGTGCTGATATCCACGATTTGCTGGTGCTTGCCGGTGGCAAACACAATAAGCCAGGCCATCACAAGCACGACGACCGTGCGGATGGCAGTTGCCAAATTGGAATTAACGTTTTCAATACCAATCTTAGCGAAAATAGAAGTTAGCGCAGCGAAAACTGCCGACAAAAGTGCGAATACAACCCACATAAACAATTGCTCCTTTCAAAATACCGCCTTCATTATAAAGATAATATTTGTAACCTAATACACTCTAGCCGCTATAATACGACCACCTTCTACAAATTTATCGCTCAATTTATCAATCAATCCTCTAACGCTTCTGTGCTATTTACAGTACGACTAACATAAGTTTTTTCTGGAAAGGAACGTGGATTAAATATATTTTCTATTCTTTCAGTAAGGATAGCGTTCACCTTTATCACCTCGTAATGTAAATTTTCGCCGCTTTTATAGGACTTAGATTAGAAGGATGTGTCTTTTCAACAACAGAACTAGTAACATACAGCATTTCAAATATTAAGGGAATCATCCAAAGCCAACCACAACAGCTACATACTGTGCATAGTTGTAATCTGATGCAATTACACTATTAATTACATCATGCATTTTTTCTTATTTTAATATACCCCTGTTACAAGTATACTTCATTTAATCATGAATTATTTCTAAATACCTTTTTAAGGCATCCTTCCAATTTGGCAATGGTTTAAAACCACTCAATACTAACTTACTTTTATCCAATCTACTATTGAACGGCCTATTTGCCTTACTCAATCCATATTCTGCAGTAGTAACAGGTAACACTTTGGTACTATATCCAGCCTGTTTAAAAATCTCGCAAGCAAAATCATACCAAGAAATGTAACCACCCTCATTAGTTGCATGATAATAACCATATTTATCCGTCTCTAGCATATCAACCAATAGTCTTGCCAAATCAAAGGTATATGTTGGTGTGCCAACTTGGTCATTAACAACTCTCAATGTATCATATTTTTTGCCAACATTTAGCATTGTTTTAATAAAATTATTGCCGTTTTGACCAAATACCCACGCAATGCGAACGATAAAATACTTAGATAATATCTCGGCAACAGCCTTTTCGCCAAGTAACTTGCTCATTCCATAAACATTTAACGGAGCGTATTCTTTACAATCAGCCTGCCAAGGCTCGTTCCCTTCACCATTAAATACATAGTCCGTACTAATATAGACCAGCTTGCAATCAATTTTTTTACAGGCTTTTGCGATATATTGTGTACCCATGGCATTAATAGCGATAACCTTAGGCTTATTTTCTTCTTCCTCTGCAGCATCCACAGCTGTCCAGGCAGCACAATGTACAACCGCATCAGGAGCCAGCTGCCCAATAACTTTTTCTACATCCTCCTGTTTAGTAATATCTAATTGGATATAGTTATAGGGCAAGGTAATCTTCTCTTTAGGTAAAACATCACTGCCATAGCACTCATAGCCTCTAGCATCCAGCTCATTCATAACATCATAGCCTAATTGACCACCAACACCAGTTACAAACACCTTCATTTGCCAAGCTCCTCACGATTGCCATACATTTTTTCGTAATAGTTTTGGTATTCACCGCTAATTATATCTTGCCACCATTTTTTATTTTCCAAGTACCACTTAATGGTTTTCTTTATGCCATCAGCAAATTTAGTCTCTGGCAGCCAGCCCAATTCGTTATGAATCTTGGTCGGATCGATAGCATAGCGCATATCGTGACCTTTGCGGTCGGTCACATATGTTATCAAGCTCTCCGACTTACCCAATTCCTTACAAATCAGCTTCACAATATCAATATTGCGCATCTCATTATGGCCACCAATATTGTAAACCTCGCCCACTCTGCCTTTGTGAATAATCAAATCAATAGCCTTACAATGGTCTTCAACATACAGCCAATCGCGCACGTTGATGCCCTCTCCATACACTGGCAACGGTTTATCCGCCAGCGCATTAGCAATCATCAAAGGAATTAACTTCTCAGGAAAATGGTACGGCCCATAGTTGTTGCTGCAACGGGAAATAGTCACAGGCAGGCCATAAGTTCTGTGATAAGCCATAACTAGCAAATCAGCGCCAGCTTTAGAGGAAGAATACGGACTACTCGTATGAATCGGAGTTTCTTCTGTAAAGAACAAATCAGGCCTATCCAAGGGCAAATCACCATACACTTCATCCGTAGAAACCTGATGATAACGCTTAATACCATACTTTCTGCATGCATCCATTAGGACTGCAGTTCCTTTAATATTCGTCTCCAAGAAAATACCAGGATCCTCAATAGAACGATCTACATGGCTCTCCGCTGCAAAGTTAACCACGATATCTGGATGCTCTTCCTCGAACAGCTTATAAACTGCTGTTCTATCGCAAATATCGGCTTTCACAAAGCGGAAGTTAGGATTATCCATAACACTTGCCAAAGTAGAAAGATTGCCTGCATAGGTCAATTTATCTAAGCAAATAATACGATACACTGGATACTTTTCCAGCATGTGAAATATAAAATTTGAACCAATAAAGCCGGCACCGCCAGTGACGATGATGACTTGTTGAAAATTTTTCATAACTACTCATCCTCTGCACACTTTTTATCTAGAACTTTTATATCAAACTATCATATAAATTATTAATCTTAATTAAATACTGCTTCATAGTAAAGTTGTTCTCAATCTTTTTCTTAGCATTTCTACCCAGTTTTCTTCTTTCCTCATGATTGATGTATAACCTTATTATCGCTTCAAACAATGCTTCAACACTATTTTTCTTGACTATATACCCATCAACTCCATCAGAAATTATTTCCCCTTGAGCTCCACTATCTGTTGTGATAACTGGCAATTCGCAATACATCGCTTCACATAGCACTAAGCCAAAGGCCTCTCTAACGACAGATGGTAGGACAAAAACATCTAAACTCTTATAAAACGCATCCATATCATTTACATGTCCAAGTAATTCAATCTTATCATTCAAGTTATTTTTATGGATATATTCTAACACCTTATCAAGATAGTTTTTATCATCGCTACCTGCGAATAAAATCTTTGTATTAGGATAAACTTGAGCAAAGCGGTTAAAGGCTTCCAATAAAACGTCCAAGCCCTTATCACGTGTTATCCTACCGGCATATCCAATACAAAACACTGCTCTATCTTCAGCTCTGGTTTTGTAAAATTTAGAAACATCTATTCCATTATGTACTAAGTGAAATTTTCGCTGTTCATTCTTACTTAATCCTTTTATTTGCAAATCATAAACCAACTGCGAAACACATACATATGCATCCACATGTTTTCTTTGCCATTTATGGTACCAATCATGCTTACTAGGCAATGCATTATGCTTAAACACAACCAGTTTAGCTCCGGTTAGAAACTTTAGAAGAAGACACAGAAAAACACCATGCCCACTATGACATTGTATAAACTCAATATTATGTAGTTTTATAAAACTAACTAGACTAAAGAGTGACATCAAGCCTGCTAAATGATATAAATCGCATCCAATCACTTCAACAATTTCTTCATATTTTCTTTTTAATAAATTGTTATGCGCATCTATGGCAATATACACATTATTACAATTATCGACTAAGGCTTTTGCAGTATCATACACATACTGCTCCCCACCGCCCCAAACTTTAGCCATAACAATATTAAGAATTGAGTAAGATTTCACAATACCACCATCTAGATACTATTGAATTATTAAAACATTTCTACAGTAGCTTTAATATTTAAGCACTATTAACTATGCTCTATTTATATTGAAAATATTCGATTAGTTTTCCTGTGAGGTGTTTCCAAGATAAGTTTTTATCTGCAAACGCCTTAGCTCTTAAGCCTCTTCTCAATGTTTCATTATAAGCTGTACAAGTTTTCAGCAACGCATCTGATAGAGTCTCAACGCTATTATCTTCCAATAACAAGCCATGTTCTGGTAAGATTATTTCATGGGCCGCTCCAAAACAATCTGCCACAATGGGATAACATGCGAAATGCATTGCTTCTGGAACAACTAAGGGAAATCCTTCTATTCTTGATGGCAAAACAAAAACAGACGATCTTTTGTAATAATCAAATAATATTTTTTTATCAGATATATTACCAGTTACTAGTACTCTTTCTCGCAAATCAATATTTTTATCAAATTTTACCTTGAGAAACTCCCTAAAAGATGCATCCATTGGTCCAACTAAGCATAAATTCCAATCTCTTAATTCTTTTTCTAATAGCATTCTCTCAAATGCATTTATTAAAGTCTCTGTATTCTTTTCGTATGTCCCTAGCCTTCCCACAGTTAATAATATTCTTTCTTTAAGAATATTATTATCGTCTAATATGTCTCCATAAAAACCATTTGGCAAATAGCGTATCCTTCTATAATATTTAGTCAAATTATTTAATCCTGATATAAACCAATTTGCTTCAACTGTGAACAAATCCGTATCAGCCCATCGCTGTACCCCCCCGCTAGACTTCTGTTCTTTCATAAAACCTGCTGTACCCATATCACACTTTACATAAGTAATAATTGACGGATTAGCTTGCTTAGCTAGCCAACATAAAAATCTTATAAATCTATGTACATGAAACAAATTAATCACATCGTAATGAGGAGCATTTTTCCAAACATAATACATGACCTTTAGATATTTATAATATCTGAGCTTTAGCCTTGCACAAATCTTAGGATAATGAATAGGCTCTAGCTTTACATATTGCTCATAATCATCATTATGGATAATTCCTTGCAAATCATTATATGCTAAAGTTGCCTCCCAGCCATGATATTTCGCTAGAGCATATGGTATGCCTCCAACATCCTTGTATAAGTGTACTTCACTAGCATCATCATACCAAAACATAGTTAGGATTCTCTTGCGTTCCACCATAAATCTCTCCTTAATAGCCATCGGATTATAGCAAATCTTTTACATCACAAAGCATTGGATTCTTTTTATCCTTCTCGGACAAAATCGGTTTATTTATACCCCACTCCACGCCAATTTCTGGATCATTCCAAAGAATTCCACCCTCAGCTTCTGGAGCATAATAATTATCAGCTTTATAGAGAAACTCAACATCATCAGTTAAAGTAACAAAGCCATGGCCAAAGCCACGTGGAATCAAAAGCTGTTTTTTGTTTTCTTCACTCAAAACCACAGCCTCCCACTGCTTATAGGTGGGACTATCCTTGCGCAAATCCACAGCTACATCCAACACAGCGCCACGAACGCAGCGTACCAATTTCGCTTGGGCTTTATCACTCTTTTGAAAATGGATACCACGCAAAGTTCCCTTTACAGTACTCTTAGAATGATTGTCTTGCACGAAATTGTAGTACAAACCAAGCTCTTCCATTTTTTTTTGACTCCAGCTTTCCATGAAAAAGCCTCTATTATCACCAAAAACATCAGGCTCTAAAACAACTACGCCTTCAAGCTTTGTTTTTGTTAGCTTCATCTATACCAACCTCTCATCAATACTCTTTAATAATCTTTCCATCAGCAACCTTTTGCAAATACTGCCCATAAGGTGCTTTGCCATATTCTTTAGCACTTTTTAACAAATGCGTTTTATCAATCCATCCATTGTTGTAGGCAATCTCTTCCAGCACTGCTACAGGAATACCTGCTCTATTTTGTACTGCTTTAACAAATTCAGCCGCTTCATTTAAGCTATCAACGGTTCCTGTATCCAGCCAAGCGTATCCACGCCCTAAAGTAACAACAGAAAGCTCATCATCAGCCAAATATATTTTGTTCAAATCGGTGATTTCCAATTCACCTCGAGCGGACGGCTTCAAGCTTTTAGCATAATCGCACACTTTATTGTCATAAAAATACAAGCCAGTGACGGCATAATTACTCTTCGGCTGAGATGGTTTTTCTTCTAAAGAAACAGCTTTGCCTTCCTTATCAAATTCTACAACGCCAAAGCGCTCAGGATCATCCACATAATAACCAAAAACAGTCGCACCCTTGGTATTGCTTGCAGCCTTTTGTAAATGGGCTGTTAACCCTGCACCGTAAAAAATATTGTCACCTAAAATCATAGCACAGCTATCACCATTGATAAACTCTTCACCCAAGATAAAAGCCTGTGCTAATCCATCAGGAGAAGGCTGCACCTTGTAACTTAGCTTTAAGCCATATCTACTGCCATCACCCAAAAGACGTTCAAAGTTTGGTAAATCATGGGGTGTGGAAATTATCAATATCTCGCGAATCCCAGCCAGCATTAAAACAGACAAGGGATAATAAATCATCGGCTTATCATAAATAGGTAATAATTGTTTACTTGTCACCATGGTTAGCGGATAGAGACGTGTACCACTGCCACCTGCTAAAACTATGCCTTTCATACAATACCTCTTCTTTTATATTAATCTTTCCTGTTTCAAGAATCTATTAATAAGTGTACGCTCCGTATAACTAGACCAAACCTTTGCTTTTCCGGCCATAGCTATTCTCATTCTTGCATCATCATCATGGATATAATAATCTAGTTTAGATATCAATTCATTTACATCAGAAAATGTTACTATATCTCGTCCATCTTTAAAATCAGTTCCATATAGATGGTCTTCATCTGTAATCAAGCATGTTCCTGCAGCCATAGTCTCAAAAGTTCTAGGATTAGGTCCTGTATGCTCTTCAGGATTCACTCCGTAGTGAATATTGATACAAAATCTAGACCTAGCATATAATTGAGCTAATTCTTCTATCTGACTAAATTTATTATCTATGACTTCATATAAATAAGGATATGAGAATCTAAATCTTAGTCTTCTCATAAACAACTTAAAAAACAATAAAGGACTCTCACAATTAAATAACTGGATACCGGTCTTCACAACCATATTCAAGCCAGTTTGCTTGGCATATCTAGCAACGCCATTTAAGATTTCCTTTCTTAACCTATCAAGGCTCCCTGCAAAAAATATATCCATATCATAAGCTGTAGCTTCTTGAACATGAAAGAACCTCTCATCAAAACCTAAAGGCATATATTTAACACTATTACCGCCTTTAACTTTATACTGTACATCAGTAGGCTCATATGAATAATAAGCTGTATAATGCTTTAGATGCCTAAATACATCATTTCCCTCCATGGCCTTATTGCAATATTTTAAAGCATCCTGACAATAGCCATATACCGGAATATTTTTCTTTTCACAAAGCTCAAAAAAAATCTCATCCATAAAATAATCATTGACAATAAAAACAAAATCCGGATTCGATTCTTCTAGTTTGTGGATATTATAGCTTCGGAATTTTTCGATATACTTTTTCTGATGTCTCCTTTTATAAAAAAATTTAATCAACCTATTTGCTTCTTGAAATTTCTCATACTTAGGCATATTAACTCTAAAACCATAGTACTCAAAAGCATCTATCATAGATTTAGGATAGTGAGTTGACAGATCAGAAATAAACAAAATATTTTTCATAAACCACCTCATAAAGCATGATTTTCCGGTTCTTGTTCATGCTATTATTATAAATCTTTTCTTGGTTCTTTATCTTCAGACAGTTTGACCTTTCCTAAATCTGTAGTCAAAGTATCCTTAGTATATTGGTATTTACTATTCAACAGACTGTTCTCTTCCATAAAGTGATTAGATTTAAATTTGAAGTAAATCACAAACTAGTTCATAAATTAGATCATTAGTGAAATAATGATTTTTATGCTCCTTAAAGATTTTGACCTTGTCAGCAAACAGAGTATTATATTCATTATCTGTATATACAAACAACGGAATCTGTGATGCTTTAAACTCGGAATCCTCTGGATGCCGTTTTCTGTATGGGTCACTACCATGATCGCTAAAATAAACCATAGCTTTTAAGTTTAATCTATCAGATGCATAAGTATAGATGTTTTTCAATAAATAATCTGTATACAAAATGCTGTTGTCAAAGTTATCTAACATATCATGTTTATTGGGTTATCCAAACTTAGTAAATTCAGGAGGATATCTATTTATGCAATCCTCATGACTTCCCATAAAATGAAGAACAATGAAGTTGTTTTTATTTGGATCAACTTGTTTTAGATAATCTAACAACCCACCATCATACAAAGTTTTGCCATTCTGTGTTTTATCCTCACAAAGCCATTTTGAGTAATCTGCTGTTCTTGCTACAAGAGTAATAGGAGTATCAGCATCACTAATATAACCTTGATTACTAAACCAATAGGTCTCATAGCCAGCTTTTTTTGCAATATCTAAAATCGTAAGAGATTGATTGAACTCTTTATCGTTATACTGATTTTTTTCAGTAAGTGCTCTTTCTAAGGCTGGAACAGTTTGAATTCTGCTTGTATAGGCATGTGAGAATAGAACAAAATTATCATTTGATTTCATAGAGCGCATCCAAGGTGTGTTATCATTTTTTACATCACTATAAGCACTCATATAATATGATGGAGCTGATTCACCGATTACCATAATAACTGTTGATGGTCGGGAAAAAGGCGGTTTGGAAGGAATTACCTCTAATTGCTCATAGTTTTTATCATGGAACACCTTGAACATATTTGTCTTTTCAAAATACTCTTTCGCAAAAACATAAGTCTGCATAACACCTGTCTTTTTAAACATCATACTTCCGTAACTAACAGTAGCCATAATAACAACTAAACACCATATGAAAATTCTCTTGCTAAAACTATTGTCCCGATCTACCTTTTCAGCAATTCCACTTAATGTATTCCATTTAAAAAATAACTTAAATATAACGATTAAGCAAACTAATACGCTTACTATACCGAAATATCCTAAATTAATAAGTATAAACTCTTTAGCTTCAGATAGATTAGTTTGCAACAGAGCTATTGACGCTGATTCTGTAACAGGATACTTATAATAAATATGATACACTATTTGAAACAACGGTATCAAAATAGCTACAGTATGAAGTGTCCCAAAAAAAGTATTAAGCAAATAATTATCTTGCCACCTATTCATTCTCAACAAGATTATACGCAAACAAATAGAAAAAGCAAAAAAATAAGCACCAAAAGACTGGTCATAATGATTATCGATAAATGTTAATGTTTCCTTAAAAGTTAACCAGTAGCAAACAGGATATACTAACGCCTACGCAAGCCCAACAATAGTATGAAGCAACAATGTCTTGTACTCAAACCCAGACTTTTTCCACACTGTAATCGCTATAGCAACACTCACAGCACAAGGAATATAGCGGCGCATCTATAAAAACAATGTACTTGGGCTTATACCTAACGAAGTGAAGAAATAATCTGCTATCAAAAATACATATACTACTAAGCTAACAAAAAACTCTTTTTTATTAAGTAAAAATTGCATTATAGGAATCTCTTACTTTATATGTATCATTATTTTAACTGTAATTCATACAATTTTAAATATTTCATCATGGTATAGATAAAATGCTGCAAGCTAGAATACAAACCACTCCAGCCATCAATAAAGCCAAGCTGAATTATATACGCTCTAAAAAATCCATATATAGAATGCCCCAAGCATTCTCCGAGGGAAGTTCTTTTACCCTTGGCAAAGCTATCCTCCGCCCAAATTGTGGTATATTCTCCAGCCTTATCCCACCATTGTTGCCAAGAGCTATAGGTATAATGCTCAATAAATCCAGCCAACTTTTCTTTTGGCAAAGCACAAATTGGCCTTTCGTGAACCTTGTTCTCCCAATGAACTGTCTTGGTTGGGAATAAACGTAAAACTTCATCTGGCTTAAAAATGCCATGCTTATATTCAAAACCAAAGGCATGAATCTTGCGCACAATGCTATATTGCATTTGCTGACCATAGATAACAACTTTTTTGATAGAATTGCATAATTCATCATCTAATCTTTCATCAGCATCCAAATAAAGCACCCATTCAGTATCAACATGCTTTAGGGCAAAGTTACGCTGGGCACTAAAATCATTATCCCACTCTCTATAAACAACCTTAGCACCATTGGCTTCTGCCAAGGATACTGTGTTATCAGTGCTGCCGGAATCTATGATCAAAACAGTATTAGTAATTCTTTTAGCGTTCTCTATAACACCAATGATATTATTCTCTTCATTTTTCGTCAATATTACAACAGTAACTTGCACAAGCCTTCACCACGCACTTAATCAAATTTTAATATTTAACCCTCTCAATGGATGCTCCAATCCTAAAACTCATTTCCCTTTAACACTCGCCAAGCCCCAACATTGCGTGCAGCAGCAATATGCTCATTGATAGCTTCATCTTGAAGCTTCTCCTGTATGTACATATTATCCCCATCAGCTAGAAGTCGATGATTATAGACATACGCATTATTATCAAACATAGTTGGCATCATTGCGCTATATTTAAAGCCCGGCTCACCCAAAATTTCAGTCAGCGTCCCAGCAATTTGCATATGACACCCTATAGAATTATCGGGAAACCAGTTCTGCTGTACACCCTGTCCATAGAAAATACAGGGAATGGTAGAAATTGTTCTATTATCCTGCTCAACAGCAAAGGTAAAGCGTTCGGAATGATCGCCAGTAATGACAAACAGGCTATCCGGATGCTTTTTTTCTGTCTTCTGAACAAAATCACCCATAGTTTTATCAGCATACCAAATATGGCCTAACTCTGTCAGTGTGTTCTGATCCTTGCTAATATCTTTAGGCAGTCTAGCCTTTACAGCCTCTCTTGGGAAGCCCAATTTATCAACATCGATTATATAGGGCGCATGGTTACTCATAGTAAGAATCAAATGAAAAACCTTTTCATCCTTAGATACTTTTTGCAAATATTCTTCAGCATGCTTAAACAATACTGCATCATCACAGCCCCAAACATTATCTGTTGCATTACCAAATTCATCTGCACAATGGAATTCATCAAAGCCCTGAGCCTGGGCAAAATTTTTAACGTCTTCCCAACCGGAATAGCCACCATACCAAAATATGGTTTTATACCCCAGCTTTTTCATCGCATTAGCAATGCCAGCAGCATATTTTTCTTTAAAGCTCACAGGCTGATAATTAGCATAAATGCCGGTTTCTGGCAAGCCAGTTAATAAGCCATTAACAGCGTTAATCGTGTTGATGCCCGAGGGAATCATGGTAGGTACATAGGCACAGCTATCAGAGTTCATTAAACGTTGCATTTGGGGCACAATGCCTATATTGGCAAATTTGGGCAAAAAAGGCCAATTACCAAAGCTTTCTCCCACAATAATAAAGACATTTCTGGGTTGCGTTTGCAATTTAGGCGTACTTACGGTCCGCAAAAAAGCTTCGTCTATGGTATTAGCATGAGGATTGCCACCGCTTTTGGCAATTAACTTACGTAATTCAACCGCACTTATATTGATATTATTTGCTCTATCCTGCTTTTTCTTAATGTCTCGCACTCTGTATAAGGCTTGCCCATCATCAAGAATTGCCTCATTGAGCAAATTGGAATTTAAGCGTGCAGCACTAAGCCAGTTGATGGAATTATTGTAATCAAAGGAGCCGCCAAATCTAACGAAA
>ULNX01017143.1_pt1 | contig 12691 bp, 7 predicted proteins | sample 1952061 | NCBI WGS metagenome assembly ULNX01 (sample SAMEA4835588, study PRJEB28245) | human gut metagenome | biome: gut microbiome; material: fecal sample | place: Denmark | collected 2008 | reverse complement strand
TGACATAGACCACAGAACGGCCGGCACCACGCTTGCGAATCACGCCGGAATCGATAAATGTCTGCAAATCCCTCGAAGCCCGGCGGGCGGTGACATGGACAAGGCGGGAATATTCTGCACGAGTAATACAGACATTAGCCTCCAGAAAGTCCATCATGCTTTTTTCACGGGCAACCATGTCGCCCATTGCTTTCGGTTTATCCGGGAAAAAGCGTTTATCCGCACGTTCCAACTCCATCTTACCTGCCACATAACGTTTGAATTCGATGCCGGGACGGAATTTCACCGTGGACATCTTGACCGACTCCGCACGTACTTCTTTCTTATTCATCACCGGATGGGTACACTTCAGCGTGGTGCTGAAGAAGCCAAGTCCCTCTATCTCCACCGTATAGCCCTTTGCCAGCCAGTCTCCAAGCGTAGTGGTGATGGCTTGCACAATACCCACAACCATGGCGTGGGGCATATGTTCTTCACGAAAAACCCGTTCCATGAACTCTTTACCAGAAATGGTTCCCTTGGAACAGACACGGGCATGCAGCGACTTCGGTTCCTCGCCTTCGGGGACGGGCGTTTCATAAAGGTCATAATAAGCACTCATAAAATAATTTAAATTAATGGTTTATAGAGAATTGAGGGAAACTTGCAGCAAACTTGGGGAAGAAATGTTCTCGAAATCGGCAGAAGCTGGCAGTAAAGGTACTAATTATTTTTCTTGCCACAAGGATTTTACTTTCTTTCCACTGCCGTATTCTTTTCTTTCCACAGCTGTGGAAAGAAAAGAATACGGCAGTGGAAAGATTAGCATTTAGGATAGAAAAGGATAACTCCCAATGAGTCTGTCCTTAGTTCTTGGCAGGCAAAGAAACAGAAGCCTCCAATATCGGGGAGACAGACTCCCAAACCTGAGCATCGATACTCTGCATTCCTTGCACAGAAGGATGCCCCCATTGTTTATCAATGTCGTGCAAACGAATATTCTCGATGCCATAGTGCCGGCAAATTTCATCCATGGAATCAGTTACCTCTTCGGATAGTTCTGAATTGGTAATATTATAAATCCTGGCCGCAGGATAGAGCTGCTTGAGAGATGCAAGCAGATAGCAAAAGGCAGGACGGAAGCTATACAAATCGGCTTTCGTCCAGCCATCATATTGGTATACGCCAATGGGAGCACCTGCCCAACTGTCATTGGTACCGCCAAAAACAAGGATTATGTCGGGGGTGCCGAGGTTGTGAATACGGGTGATAAAAGAACGGTCGGAGTAATCGGCTTTCTCGTAACCGGTATGACAGACGGTGGAGCCGGAATAGGAATTGTTGCGTTCCAACTGAAAGCCGTGCTCATGGATGAAACGGTACCACCAGGTTTCCTCCACCTTTGTCACATCATTCTCTTTCTTTTCGCCGGGAACTCCATACCAGCAGAGATTGGCGGCAGGAGAGACATGACCGTAAAAAGTGGAATAGGAATCGCCAAGAATAGAAACTTTCTTTTGAGCAAACACCCCTGATATAAGGGTCAGGGAAAAAACAACCAGAAAAAACAAGGATTTGCAGTTCATAATAGATAGATTTTTATGTCGTATACCGCAAAGTTATAAAGTTTGTCCCGGTTTGACGGCAAGAAACCGTAGTTTTTTTGCCATAGCCCGCTTATATGAAAGCCCCTCTACCATCGGATTCCCACAAAAAAAGGAAATGCCGGATTGATAGAGGGGCGAGAGAATGAAGATGAGAAAGAGTATATTTTACTCCCGCCCTCCACCGAGGGCTTGATAGAGGTTGATGATACCTTGTATTTCATCAAAGCGGTCGGCTACCTGTGTCAGTTGGGCAGAGAGTAGCCCCTGCTGGGCAGTGAGCACTTCCAAATAGGTGGAGGTGCCGTGTTGCATCAGTAACCGGGTGCTGCGGACGGTAGTTTCCAGTGAAGTTATCTGCCTTGCGCGGAGCTCCGTCTTTCCACGGGCTACCTGCACTTGGGTCAGAGCATTGTTCACTTCGCTACCGGCATTGAGCAAAGCTTGCTGAAAAGCGAGCCTGGCTTCTTCCTGCTGTGCTTTGGCTATCTTGAGCTGTGCCACGTTCAGCCCTTTGTTGAACAAGGGTTGTGTCAGCGAGCCGATGGCAGAGAAGAGTAGTTTTCCTGGATTGACAATCATGCTTCCTGCCGAGTTGGTCCAGCCAGCTGTACCGCTCAGGGTGATGGAGGGGTAGAAAGCAGAACGGGCGGCATTGATGCTGTAGAAAGCGGATGCCAGCGAGAGTTCGGCACTTTTCACATCGGGACGGCGGGAAAGCAATTGCAGAGGTACGCCCACCGCAAGTTCCTGCGGGAACTCCTGCCCCGCCAACCGGCCACGCTCAATGGTGCCCGGAACATCGCCCAACAGAATGGAGAGACTGTTCTCCACTTCCTTTACCTGCTGCCGGAGGTCGAGCAGCGAAGCTTCCACCTGACGACAGTTGGCTTCGGATTGCGAGACACTCGCCTCGTTCGTCATACCTGCAGCCATCATGGCTCGCATGGTGCGTACACTTTCGCGCCAACTGGCGGCTGTTTCTTCGGAAATGCGGTATTGCTCGTCGAGCATCAGCAAGGTGTAGTACAGATTGGCCACATTAGCTATCAGCGAAGTGCTGACGGCTTGTTCGTACTCCAAGCTTTGAAGGTAGAGCGCTTTGGAACGGCGTTTGGCATTGGTCAACTTACCAAAAATATCGACTTCCCAACTTGCCGAGGCAATGCCGGAATAGGTCCACGAGCCTTTGGAATTGTCGAAACTGCTGACGCCACCCTGCGGAGTGAGCATAAACGAAGGCAGGTACGAAAGTTTGGCCGACATCAGCGTGGCTTCCGCCTCCTTGATACGTTGCCGGGCGGAAAGCAGGTCGGTGTTGCCTTGCAAGGCTTGCTCGATGAGCGACTGTAATTGTGGGTCCGTAAAAAGCTCGCGCCAGGAAAGGGAAGCGATGGAGGCAGTGTCCGATGCCGCAAACAGACTCAGGCTATCCAGACTTTGCCCATCCAAATCGTGTCCATAAAGTCCATCGGTCGTGATGTCCTCCGGGCGCTGGTATTTGGTATAGATGCCGCAACTGGTCAGTACCAAGCCGGCGACAGCTAATAATATGAATTGTTTCTTCATTATTTTTTTATGTTAGTTACGCGATAATGTACTAATGTGATTCTTCTATCTCCTTCCGGCTTACTTTCATCTCTTCCTCAATCTGCCAGTCGCTCGTCGGGACGGATTGGGCAGGACGAAGCCGCTCCTGCAACCACTGGAAACTGATGAACAAGACAGGAACAATGAACAGCAGCGCCAATGTGCCGATGAACATACCACCGACAACACCCGTACCCAATGAACGGTTACCGTTGGCTCCGACACCCGTGGCAACCACCAAGGGGAAAAGGCCGAAAATCATCGTCAGTACCGTCATCAGGATGGGACGGAAACGCGCCTTTGCCGCACTGACGGCAGAAGCAATCAGCCCCATTCCCGCTTTACGGCGCTCGGCGGCATACTCCGTCAACAGAATAGCGGTCTTTGCCAACAGACCTATCAGCATGATAAGTCCCGTCTGCAAATAGATATTATTCTCCAACCCGGCTATCCTGGCAAAAAGGAACGACCCCATCAGGCCCGCAGGAACGGCCAGGATAACGGCAAACGGAATCAGAAAACTCTCGTAAAGCGCACTCAGAATCAAGTAAATCATCAAGATACAGATACCGAAGATGATGACTGTAGTACCACTCTGCTGGCTTTCCTCGCGGGTGATGCCACCAAAGTCATAGCCATATCCCTTCGGCAAGGCTATCTCCGCCGTTTCTTGTACGGCACGGATGGCGTCACCGGTACTGTATCCCTCGGCAGGCATAGCATTCACGGCAATGGAGTTGAACATGTTGAAGCGGCTCAAGGACTCGGCACCGTAGGAACGGGTCAGCGTAACGAACTGGCTCAACGGAGCCATCTCACCGTTGGACATGCGTACAAAGGCATTGTTCAGTGAAGCCTCATCCAAACGGAACTTCGGGTCGGCCTGAATCATTACCTTGTAAACTTTGGAGAAACGGTTGAAATTGGAGACATATTGCCCGCCATAATAGCCCGACAGTGTGGACAACACCTGGTCGGGAGCAATCCCGGCACGTTTGCACTTGGAAGCATCCACCTCGACGGTCCACTGCGGATAGCGTACATCGAACGTGGAGTATGCCATCGAAATTTCCGGACGCTGGTTCAGTGCCGCCAGATACTGCTGGGTGGTCTGGAAGAAGGTGTTCATATCCCCTCCCTGCTTGTCCTGCACATTCAAGTCCAGCGCATTACCCATACCATAGCCCGGAATCATACCCGGAGCAATGGCAAAGACTGTAGCATCCTTAATATCCGCCGTGCGAGCGTATATCTGGTTGACGACTGCCTGCACCTGGTCTTCCTTTGCCGTACGCTCGTCCCAAGGTTTCAGCTTCACGATAATCATACCGAAAGAATTTCCCTGCCCGGACAGCAGACCATAACCGGCAACTTTCTGCAAGTGCAATTTCTGAGGAAGGTCTTCCAGACGCTTCTCCACGCGGTCTATAATGTCATTTGTCGTCTTGAGCGAGCTACCCGGAGCGGTGCTAACGTTGACAAACAACGTTCCTTGGTCCTCGTCGGGCACCAGTCCGGTCTTGGTGGTATTCATCAGGAATACCAGCAGCACTACCGAAAGTGCCAGCAACGACCATCCCAGCCAGCGGCGCTTGATGAACAGCAACACTATCTTCTTATACTTCTCGACCACCGCCTCGAAAGCCGTGTTGAATGCCTTGCGGAAGCGCGAAGCAAAATTATTCTTCTCCGTTCCGTCCTCATTGATATAAGGCTTCAGCAGCAAGGCACAAAGTGCGGGACTGAGTGTCAGCGCATTAATCGCCGAAATACCAACGGCCACCGCCATCGTCAGCCCAAACTGGGTATAGAACGTACCGGAAGTCCCTCCCATGAACGATACCGGAATAAACACCGCCATAAACACCAGTGAAGAAGTGATAACCGCGTTGCTGATGCCCTTCATCGCATCGATACTTGCCATATAGGAGGACTTATAGCCCACATCAAACCGTGCCTGCACCGCCTCCACCACGACAATGGCGTCATCCACCACCGTACCAATCACCAATACCAGCGCAAACAGCGTAATCAGGTTGATACTGAATCCGGCAACGGACATGAAAGCAAACGTACCAATCAGTGAAACAACGATACCTACCAGCGGAATCAGCGTAGAGCGGATGTCTTGCAAAAAGACATAAACCACCAGGATAACCAGGATAATAGCCTCAATCAGCGTTTTCACCACTTCGTGGATAGAGGCGAAGAGGAAATCGTTGCTGGACATCATCTGGGTAAGCTCCACGCCTTTCGGCAAGTCCTTGCGTGCTTCTTCAAGGAGCCGGTCAATCTGCCGGTTCACTTCCGTGGCATTGGAGCCCGCGGTCTGGAACACCATGCAGGAGATACCGGGATGTCCATCCATGGTACCTTTGTAGGCATAACTGTCCTTACCCAGCTCTATATCGGCGATGTCCTTCAGTTTCAGCACCTCGCCGTCTTCGGTAGAACGGATGACGATGTCGCCGAACTCCTCAGGAGTAATGAGGCGTCCCGTATATTTCATGGTATATTGATACGTCTCATCCGAGTTCTCACCAAACGACCCGGTGGCCGATTCGATATTCTGCTCTGCCAGCACAGCCGTCACATCCGAAGGTATCAGCTTGTACTGCGCCATGACATCCGGTTTCATCCAGATACGCATGCTGTAGTCACCACCCATAATCATCATATCGCCCACACCGGAGATACGGAGAATCTGCGGCTTCAGGTTGATACTGATATAGTTGGCAAGAAAGTTCTCGTCATAGCTGTCATCAGGGCTATATAAAGAGAACATTTGTAAGATACTGGTCTGCCGCTTGCTGGTGGTGACACCCACCTGGGTTACTTCGGCAGGAAGCTGCCCCGTAGCTTTGGACACACGGTTCTGCACATTGACCGCCGCCATGTCCGGGTCTGTACCCTGCTTGAAGTAAACAGTAATGGAAACCGACCCTGCATTGCTGGCGGTAGAAGTCATGTAAGTCATGTCCTCCACACCGTTGATGGCCTCTTCCAACGGAGCGATAACACTTTTCTGAAGGGTTTCCGCACTGGCTCCATAGTAAGTGGTGCTCACCATGATGGTGGGCGGCGCAATGTCGGGATATTGCTCAACGGGCAAGGTGAACAATCCGATGATGCCCAGAATGACAATCGTAATGGAGATGACTGCCGAAAAAACGGGGCGTTCTATAAAAGTTCTGAGGTTCATATTCTATCGGTTAAAAATTATCATTCATTCGTTTTGGGTTGGACGGAGGTACCTTCACGCAGCAAACCCACGCCTTCGGCCACAATTGTGTCCCCCACTTTCAAGCCACTCTCTACGATATATTCCTGACCTCCATTCACACGGGTCACTTGCACGGGAACTGATTGCGCCTTGCCGTCAACTACCTTATATACATAGACCTTGTCCTGCACTTCGTAAGTGGCACTCTGGGGAACAACGATGCAGTTCTCTTTCCGTACCGGGATGATGACGTTTCCCGAACCGCCACTGGTCAGCAACCCCTCTTTGTTGGGGAACACGGCACGCAGACTGACTGTACCCGTAGAGGTATCAATTACACCACTGATAGTTTCTATCTTACCTTCTTGCGGATAGACAGAACGGTCATTGAGCTGTAATTCGATAGAGTCCATCTCTGCCAGCGCCTTATCCTTGGAGCCGTAGCGGCGGGTGAGGTCAAGCAACTGATTCTCTGTCATGGAGAAATAGACATACATATTAGAATTATCGGATACGGTCGTCAGTGGTTTGGGCAAACTGGCGCTGACCAACGTCCCCACCCTATAAGGGAGCGTACCTACCATTCCATCTGCCGGACTCTTCACTTCTGTATAAGAGAGGTTATTGGCGGCATTCACCTGCTGCGCCTCGGCTTGGGCCAACTGGGCTTTCGCTGTCAGCAGGCTGTTGTAGGAAGTCTTTAAGTCAAACTCGGAAATCACCTTCTGGGCATAAAGCTCCTTCTTGCTGTCATATGTCAGTTGCGAAGTGGCCACGCCGGCACGGGCAGCTTCCACATTGGCTTCTGCTGTGCGCAAGGCTGCCAGATAGGGCACCTGGTCGATAATAAACAAGACTTGCCCCCGACGCACGGTCTGTCCTTCCTCCACACAAAGTTTGGTGAGTGTACCGGACACCTGCGGATAGATGTCAATGTCCTGCCGTCCGCGGATGGCTGCGGAATAAATTGTCTGCAGTTCTTTGTCGGTAGTCGAAATAGTCATCACCTGATATTCCGACTGGGGTTGCACGACAGGCGCGCTGCCGCAGGCTGCCAGTGTTGCACTACAGATGACGGTCATCATCTGTTTCATCATACTCTTTTTTGTTATCATACTTTTTATCTTAAAAAAATAATACGTCGGCTTTCTCTTTCATTTTTTAAGCCGGCAGCAAAGGTATGCCGTTTTTGAACAACCATTTGTTTCATTGAAGGTACACGACTGTTCATTTTCGGAACATGCCATTTAACAATCCAAAAAGAACTCGTACCTTTGTAACCGCAAATCATAAGCAATCTAACATATGAACCCATTACTGACTACCAAACAAGAAACGTTCAGAGCCGGAACAGACAAGCTGGAATTCTTCCGGGAACGTCTTCTGAAAATGAACAATGGAGCACTGATGTTCTGCACCCGTGGAGAAGCAAATATCACAATAGATTTAAGAAAATATCATATTGTACCCAATACGCACATTACGCTGCTTCCAAGTTCCATTATTTCACTGACAAGTGCGAGTAAAGATTTCCTGGTGGACTTCTTTGCCTATTCCGAGACAATGTTCAAGACGGCATGCTTCCGTTTAGAGCCGCCCTTCATACATTTTATAAAGGAGAATGCATGCTATACGCATACCGAAGACGAACCGGTTCGTGCTATCACAGGACTCATCACGGCAAGCAATGCCATCTACCGCGATTCTGAAAATCTGTATCGCGAAGCCATTGCACAAAACCTGCTGCAAATTTTCTTTCTCGACACCTACGACAAGGTTCAACGTTACTTTACGGAAGAGCAAATCAATGGCAGTAACCGGAAAGAAGAATTGTTCAAAAAGTTCATAAATCTGGTACATACGTACTGTACTACCCAGCGGGATGTCGCTTTTTATGCTGACCAACTCTGCATTTCGACCCGCTACCTATCTGCCATCACCAAACAAGTGGCGGAAAATTCTGCCAAAGAAATCATTGACGAAAACCTGATATTGGAACTGAAAATGGCACTGCAATCCACCGGCATGTCACTGAAAGAGATTGCCGACAAATATCGTTTTCCCGACCAGTCTTTCTTCGGACGATATTTCAAGAAACACACGGGAATGTCACCCAAGGAGTACAGAGCAAAGAAGAACTGAGGTATGAGCATGCATTTATCCCCTTCTCCTCTGCCTCTTTAGTATTTTTTTAGTATATTTGTCAGACACTAATTTAATCAGTTCAATACCATGAGAAAACTTACACACATGCTCCTTGCAGGCACTCTCATCCTGGCCTGCTCTTCATGCGGAGTAGAAACAACAGCCAACTATCAAGTCATTCCCCTGCCCCAGGAGGTTGCCTTGAGTCAGGAATCCCCCTTCAACCTGAATGACGGTACCATCATCGCCTACCCCGAACACAATGAACTTTTGAAACGCAATGCCGAGTTTTTGGCTGAATACATCAGCCAGTCCACCGGCCACACCCTCCAGACAGAAGCCCTTGCCCCGGGGAGCGAAGCGCCCAAAGGTGCCATCACATTGGGACTGGATCCGGCCATCGGCAACCGGGAAGGCTATGTGCTGACCGTCAAAGCCGACCGGGTGACCCTAAACGGACAGACCGAGAACGGGGTGTTCTACGGTATACAAACCCTGCGTAAATCAATCCCCGCCGAAACCAAAGCCACCTCTATCCTATTGCCTGCCGGCAGCATCCAGGATGAACCCCGCTTCAGCTACCGGGGCATGCACCTCGATGTGGGCCGCCACTTCTTTCCCATTGAGTTCGTAAAAAAATACATAGACTTGCTGGCACTTCACAATATGAATACCTTCCACTGGCACCTCACCGAAGACCAAGGCTGGAGAATAGAAATAAAGAAGTATCCCAAGCTGACGGAAATTGGCGCCTGGCGCGACCGTACCGTTATCGGCCGGAACACCGAAGAGTATGACAACACCCGGTATGGCGGTTTCTATACGCAGGAGCAAGCCAAAGAAATCGTAAAATATGCCGGGGAGCGCTATATCACGGTCATCCCCGAAGTAGACCTGCCCGGACACATGCTTGCCGCACTGGCCGCCTATCCCGAAATGGGATGTACCGGTGGACCGTATGAAGTGTGCCCACGTTGGGGCGTATTCGAAGATGTGCTGTGCATCGGCAACGAAAAGTCCATGCAGTTCCTCGAAGATGTCATGGCCGAAATCATTGACATATTCCCTTCCAAATACATCCACATCGGCGGTGACGAAGCTCCCCGCACCCGTTGGGAAAAGTGTCCCAAATGCCAGGCACGTATCAGAACCGAAAAATTGAAAGCCGACAAGAACCATACTGCCGAAGACCGTCTGCAGAGCTATTGTATGACACGTATCGAAAAGCTCCTCAATAGTAAAGGACGCCAGATTATCGGCTGGGATGAGATTCTGGAAGGCGACGTCGCCCCCAACGCAACTGTTATGTCATGGCGTGGCTCGGCAGGAGGAATCAAGGCGGCCCAACTGGGACACGACGTGATAATGACACCCAATGACTATTGCTACTTTGATTATTACCAAAGTGAGGATACCCGGCACGAACCATTTGCCATCGGAGGCTTTGTCCCATTGGAGAAAGTATACAGTCTGAATCCTACCGCCTCACTGACCGAAGAACAAGCCAAGCACATACTCGGCACACAAGCCAACCTTTGGACAGAATACATCCCGACCAGCGAACAGGTAGAGTATATGGTTCTCCCCCGTATGGCTGCCCTTGCCGAAGTACAATGGACACAACTGGAAAAGAAAGATTATACAAACTTCACTACCCGACTGGCCGGACTCATCGGCCTCTACCGGAGAGACGGGCTCAACTACCGGGAACCCTTCCGACAGCAGGCAGACTCCACAGCGACCGAGAAGAAGTAATCAGAACTGGAAATAGATAAACGGCTGTATCTCCGAACTTTTCATCTGAATGACCAGATAGATTACAGCAAGCATCAGTACCGCCTTTCCCAACAAGGGGAGGCGGATTACTGTTTTTGTGCAAGCACGTTCCCAACTGTCGGGCACAAAATGCAGCAGATAGCCCAATGCCATCAGTGCAAACACTTCCCAATAACCCTCTACCAGCTGCGGGAAGAGTTGCGGACGGAAAGTAGTGAATATCTGCTTCAGCATATCCATTGATGTGGAGAACTCCGCATTACGGAAGAATATCCAGCAGAAACAAACAAAATGGAAAGTGACAAGCACTCCGAAGAAGCGGTGGATGCCATGGCTCTCCGTCCCCTTCTTACGCCCGGTAAGCATCATCCAGAACTTATGGGCTGCAAGTGCAACGCCATGCATCATTCCCCAAAGTACAAAATTCCACGAAGCGCCATGCCACAAGCCGCCCAGGAACATGGTAATGATGAGATTGGCATATTGGCGGATTTTCCCCTTCCGGTTGCCTCCCAAAGAAATATAAAGGTAATCGCGCAACCAGCTGGAAAGCGAAATATGCCACCGCCTCCAAAATTCCGTAATGGAAGCGGACTTATAAGGGGAATCGAAATTGATATTGAAATGGAAGCCCAGCAACAAGGCAATGCCGATAGCCATATCACTGTAACCGGAGAAGTCGCAATAAATCTGCAAGGCATAGCCATAAACACCTATCAGATTCTCCACCCCCGAATAAAGAGTAGGATTATCAAAAATACGCTCTACAAAGTTAACGCTGATATAGTCCGATATAACCGCTTTCTTGAAGAGCCCACTCACGATGAGGAAGATTCCACGTCCGAACATCTCATTGGAGACAAACAGCGGGCGGCGGATTTGCGGAATGAAATCACGGGCACGTACAATAGGACCCGCCACCAACTGGGGAAAGAAAGAAACATAAAAAGCATAATCCAACAAACTGGTCAGAGGCGTTATCTGGCGACGGTACACATCTATCGTATAGCTCAACGACTGAAAAGTGAAAAAAGAGATGCCCACCGGAAGGAAAATATCCATTGTCGTGAACGTGCCTCCCGTCAGCGAGGCAAAAGTTTCGCCCAGAAAATTGGTGTACTTGAAGTAACACAACAATCCCAAATTGATGAACAGACTCAACACAACCCATGCCTTACGTAGCCAGGGAATAGCCTCGCGTGCCATCAAGCGTGCAATGAAAAAGTCACAGACCGTCACCAGTCCAAGCAGGAAGAAATAAGTGCCACTACTTTTATAATAGAAGTAATAGGAAAACAAGGTGACAAACAGCAAACGCGCCGTCGTCCGGCGTTGCAACAACAGATAAACCAATATAAAAGCGACAAACAGCCAGAGGAAAATACCACTGCTGAATATCATCGGGGCTTGCGGGTCATAAGTGAAGACATCGCGCAAACGGTCCAAGTCTATATTCAATCCGGATAAAAATTCGTCAATATTCCACATAATCGTTATAAGCTTTTAACAAGGCCTGGTAGAACAGCTCGCCTTGCAGGCGGTAACCGTCCGGCAAATAGTGTACATGGTCCGGACGCATCAATCCGGCTTCCTGCCAGTTGAGGCAGGCACGGTGGGTACCGCCAAGTATTTCGTACATGTCCCATACCGCCAATCCGTTTTCATCGGCATAGCAGCGGATAGTCTGCACGGCAACGGCAGTACGCGGATTAATCTTATAGGTCCGACGACGGCGACGCTGCCGGAAACTCTCGTAAGAGCCCGGAGGGGTCGTCATCAACATCGGTACATTCGGCAGTTTCTCGCGAAGCATGCGTACAAGGTCGTCCATCTGGCGATAGTGCAGCATTGTATTGTAACGGCGGTTATGGCTTTCGTTCGTCCCGAAGGAAAGAATAAGCAGGTCGGGATGCAGAGCCGCAATATCAGCAATACGGTCCGGACGGGTGAAAGTAATGCAAAATGCACCGTTGATACCTACATCGGTATAAGAGACTGCTCCGAAAGTGTCCTGCATCAACGCACCAGTGGTACGGGGGAAGATATGGCCGCGTATATGGCTGTCGCCCACATGTACGATGCGAAGCGTATCAGCGGAAGCGCCCAGCCGAGACAGACGCAACTTCTCCCAGAAAGGATTAAGAATACCCAGACTGTCGGTAAGTACATTCTCCTTCATTTGCCGGAATGCGGCGGGAAAAGTTATCAAAGGGACAGACACCGTATCCGTACGTTGGGAATAGAGGCAGAGAGTATCACAATCCGTTCCGCCGACATGACACGAAAGGCTGCCCGGCAATACATCTTGTGCATGGAGCGGCCCTATCGCCGCAATCAGCACCAGCACCGCGCAGCAAATCGTACATCGTAAATC